>Ga0206821_10046_pt1 | contig 30037 bp, 33 predicted proteins | sample Alteio_BWOrgCont_85_FD_152860 | JGI IMG/M metagenome (GOLD analysis project Ga0206821, IMG submission 152860) | Enriched cells from forest soil in Barre Woods Harvard Forest LTER site, Petersham, Massachusetts, United States -... | ecosystem: Environmental > Terrestrial > Soil > Temperate forest >...
GCCAATGATGATCAGCGACTTGGGCGCTTCGGCCAGCGAGAGAATTTCAATGTTGGTGAGGATGCGGTCGCCAGCATTGAGGCCGGGGAGCAGCTTGGCCGCGGAGCCGGTTGCGAGAAGGATGTTTTTCGCCTGCACCTGGGACTTGACGCCTGCCGTGTCCACGTCGATCGTGTGGATGCCGTTGGCTGCCGGGCCGGTGAGGCGGGCGTAGCCGGGAATGACGGCGATCTTGTGCTTCTTCATCAGGAACTCAAGGCCCTTGACGTGGCGGGTGATGATGGCGTTCTTGCGCGTCTGCACGGCGGCCCAGTCGAGAGCGCGCGCGTCGACGTTGGCAATGCCGAATTCGGCGGCGTCTTTCAGGTAGTCCCACAACTCGGCGTTGAAGAGCAGGGCCTTGGTGGGAATGCAGCCGACGTGCAGGCAGGTGCCGCCGAGCGAGGGGCTGGCGTCAATGAGCGCGACCTTGAGGCCGTATTCTGCGCCGCGAATGGCGGCTGTATAGCCAGCGGGGCCTCCGCCGATTACTGCTACGTCGTAGATGGTTCCTGGATTTGTCTCAGGCAAGGGGAACTCCGTTCCGGGCGCTCCAGTGTAAGCGGAACGCCGCAATCATGGTTAGTTTAAATGGCATCAGCAGTACCCCAGGATGGAGAGTATCTGTTTCGGATCGGCGAGGGGGTAGTCCTCGAGCGCTTTGCACCTGGCGCAGATTGCGGACAAATCCTGGGAATGACCTGGTTCGCTGAGTAGATCGCCGTGCATCTCGATCGCGTGGCTTATCAGCGATGCAGCAAGCTGGAAATCTTCAGGCATCTCCGGCTTGCGATGTTCCTGCCAGATATCTTGAATATCGACGCTTGGAATCAACTCAACCATCCGCTGGAAGTCTCGTGCGAATTTTGCCGGAGTCCGCCGGCCCTCGATGAGATCCCAGTTCAGTCGCGCATGTCGCGCAATCATATCCTCGAGCGAGACCATTCGCAGCTTAAGTCCGCCAATCTCGACTGGAACCGATCGCTTCATTTCAAAACCGTAGGCGCGAAAGAAATCAATGCGCAGGTTTGTTTTGGAATCAACGGCCTGCAAGAACAACTTTCCGGGCGGGTCGTTTGGGTGAACATGGCGAAAAAGAAGCGCAGACCCAAGCGTGCGGGGAAGGGCCTCGAACGAATCCGCGATGAAATCGATGTCGTTCAATTGCCGCGGCGAAGATTCGCGGCCTGCGGCGGCCATGTGGAGCTCAACTGCAAGACCGCCGGTGAGCGCCAGGCATTCCGCGCGGTGAGGGGCAATCGTGCGCAACGAGAGGGAGACACAGGAGGCGTCGTTCGGAGATAGAAGAACATCAAGCGTTACGGGCATGCTGGTCCTGAGCCCTCAGGCGATAAGAACTTTGCGATGCGTTCGGCCGCTTCGCGAGAAGTTTCCGTTTCATCGCCGAAGGCCTCGATCCAATGCACGTTGGGCTCGCGGCGAAACCAGGTTAGTTGGCGCTTGGCGTAGTTTCTGTGGCCTTGTTGAGCGGCGGCTATTGCCTGAGGTAGATCGGATTCCCCATTGACGACCTGAAGGGCTTGCCTGTAGCCGAGCGAGTCGAGCGCTTTGACTGAGCCGTAGCGGGCTTGCAGGGCGCGGGTTTCATCTACGAGGCCGGCGGCGAACATCTCGGCGCAGCGTTGGTTGAGGCGGTCGTAGAGTGCGGCGCGCGGCGGATTTAGGCCGACGCGAAGCAGGCGGAAGCCGGTTAGGGGATCGCGGCCCTGGTTTTGAATGAGTTTGGAGAGAGTCGATCGGCTGGTGAGACAGACCTCAATGGCTCGGACGAGCTTGGCCGTATCGTTGCCGTGGATGCGCGCGGCAGACTCAGGGTCGAGGCGCGCTAGCAGGCGATGCAGCCAGTCCTTTCCTCGTTTCGAATTGGATTCGAGAAGACGCGAACGCAGGTCGGCTCGGCGCTCGGGTGCGGCGAATAGGCCTTCAGCCAGCGCCCGCAGGTAGAGGCCGGTTCCTCCTGTGACAATCGGCAGGTGCTCGCGCGAAGCGATTTCATTGAGCGCGGCGCGGGCCGATCGCATGTAAAGTCCGGCGGTGTAGGGCTCGTCCGGGTTGGCCACGTCGATCAGGTGGTGCGGCACCAGCGCGCGTTCGGTGAGCGTGGGTTTGGCCGTGCCCAGTTCCATGCCGCGATAGACGGCTACCGAATCGCAACTGACGATTTCGCCGTTGAAGCGCTGGGCGAGGGCCAGCGAGAGCGCAGTTTTGCCGCTGCCGGTGGGTCCGAGGATGAGGACGGCGAGAGGCTCGCGGGGTTGAAGTGCCGGGCTGGATAGTGTGGCCATGTTCGTGGGTAGTGGGTCGTGGGTCGCGGTCAGTTACCAGCGCCACCAGCCGGTGGGGAAGATCCATTCGGGATTGGTGTGGAAGAGCCACCACGCGCAGATGAGGGCGGCGATGATGAGCATGCCGAAGACCTGGTTGCGGCGGGCAAGTTGCTGCTGCCGGTCGCGGGCTTCTCGGTCGGCTTGCTGTTCGAGGTACGGTTTGATTTGGAGTGCGGACATTGGCTCGATTACTCAGCATCAAGTTTATGGCGTCGGTCCTCTTCTCGGTATGTGACACTCGCGAAACTGTCCCACGTCAGGCCCAACAGGAGCATATCTCGAGGTCTCATGGACTCAGTGCAATTTCAGGAGACTGTCCATGCAGCATCGAATTATCCGCAGCGTTTTCACGTTGATTGCCATCGTGGTTGTTTCTACGGTGATGGCCTATTCTCAGGGGATAACATACGAAATTCCTATCAACGACCACGGCAGCTGGCAAGCTGCGCATTTGACCGGCCCTACCAAGGGCAAGCTTCTTGTTGTCACCTTCGACAAGCCCGACCGTAGGCAAACTTGTCACATTCAATCCTTCACGCGAGACAAGCTTGTCTGCTCCCGAGCCTTCGGCGGTTCGCGAACCTATCTCGCAGAGCAAGTGATCGCGCTCATCCTGCCTGGCGACGAGGGATTGAGGCTTCCGTTGTGGATTGGGTTCAACGGCGGGTTGGGCGCGTCAATATGGGGCACGGTGGTGCTTGCGGCGGCCTGCCCTGTATGCGCAGCAGGAACGGCCATCGCGGCTGTGTTTTTCTTCGCCGCTGCCGGGGTTTGCGCCTATGCCGACGGCGTACCGGACAAGGTGCTTTACCTAGCGCAAGGTCAGGAATTGAGTACGAAGATTCGTCTTCGTTGAGCGTTAGTGAAAAGGCCCGTGCCTGAAGCCGTCATCGATGCGTGTGCGCGAGCTCAGGGACATGAATGCCCCTGCTCCCTCCTAGTTCGTGCTTTCCCAGGCCTCAGAAGCAAGGCTGGGGTACCCCGGCGGCGGGCGCGTCGCCTCTGCGCGTTTGACTTCACACCCCCGCGTTGCCGACGATAGTTCTGGCGGCGGTCTGCTGCGTACGGGGCGATCAACACAATGAAGGTCTTGATTCTTGGTTCGGGTGGGCGCGAGCACGCGCTGGCATGGGCGGTGGCGCGGAGCCCTCGTGTGACTGAAGTTGTTTGCGCGCCGGGAAATGGCGGGATGGCGCAGGGCGCGCGATGCGTACCGGTCAACCTGAAGAGTCTTGACGCCATGGTGCGGCTCGTTGAGGAGGAAAAGCCCGGGCTGACGATTGTTGGGCCGGAAATGCCGCTTTCGCTGGGCATTGTGGATGTTCTAACGGAACGGGGCTTTAAAGCTTTTGGCCCAGCGAAAGCCGCGGCGATGCTGGAGACAAGCAAGGGCTTTGCGAAGAGATTTTTGCAGCGGCACAACATTCCCACGGCCAACTACGCGGTGTGCACGACCGAAGCCGAGCTTGAGAAGGCTGTTACTGCGTTTCATCCGCCGATTGTGGTGAAGGCTGACGGGCTGGCGGCGGGCAAGGGTGTGATCATTTGCGAGGGGCGGGCGACCGCGCTCGAGGCGGCTCATGGGCTGTTCAGTGGGGCGCTGCTGGGCGAGGCGGAACGCCAGGTGGTGATTGAGGAATTTTTGACGGGCGAAGAGGTGAGCTTTCTTTGCCTGAGCGATGGCAAGACGGTGAAGCCGCTGGTTCCCGCGCAGGATCACAAGAGGATTGGCGAGGGCGATACAGGCCCCAACACGGGCGGAATGGGCGTCTACTCCACCGACTCGCTGCTCGATGAGGGGATGAGCGAGTGGGTGATGACTCACATTGCCGAGCCGACCATTCGCGGCATGGCGGAGGAAGACACTCCGTTTAAGGGAGTGCTTTACATTGGGCTGATGATGACGGCGCGGGGGCCGCAGGTGCTGGAGTTTAACGCGCGGTTTGGCGACCCGGAGACGCAGGCGATTTTGCTGCGAATGGATAGCGACATTGTGGATGCGCTTGAGGCTTGCGTGGATGGGCGCCTGGACGAGACTGAATTGCGATGGAGGCCGGGCGCGGCGGTGTGCGTGGTGGCGAGTTCGGGTGGCTACCCAGGCAGCTACAAAACCGGCGTGCCGATAACGGGGCTGGGCGCGGCGGCGCAGGTGGATGGGGTGGTGGTGTTTCATGCGGGGACGGCGCAAGTGGGCGGGCGACTGGTTACGGCGGGCGGCCGCGTGCTGGGAGTATGCGCGCGGGGTGAGTCACTGGAGCAGGCGCTGGCGCAGGCCTACCAGGCATTGTCAGAGATTGCATTCGAGGGAATGTATTACCGGCGCGATATTGGGCATCGCGCGGTGAAAGGAAATCAATGAGCAGCGAACTTGGCATTTCGTTGGCGGAGTTGCTGGCCTGGAACGATCAGGCGGCGCATAGCTGGAAGAGCCATCTTCAAGCCAATGCCGCATTGCTTGAAGTGGCATGCGACATTGGCAACACGGGCAACGTGCTGGGCTTTGCGCGCCACATTTGGGGCGCGGAGCAGCGCTGGGCCAGGCGGCTGGCAGCGCTTGAAAACAAGGATGCTGTGACCGGGCCGGTGGAGACGCTGTTTGCAATGCACGTTGAGGCGGCAGAATTGTTTGGCGGGCTGATTGATGGGCCTGATGCGAGCTGGGCTGAGCCGTATATTTTGAATTTCGATTGGGTTCCTGAAGACATGCGGCGGGTGTCGCGGCGCAAGATCGCTCTGCACTCGCTGTTCCACAGCCAACGCCATTACGCGCAACTGGCGACGCTGGCTCGCGTGGCCGGATTTCCGGCGCAGTTCCGCGGCGACCTGCTTTTTTGCGCGGCGTTGCCCTAGCTCAGGCGCTGGGAGCCGAAATGGGCGCGCTGCCTGCCTTCTGGAAACAGAAGCGGCAGAGGACCGGGCGGCCCTGCGTCGGTTTGAACGGAACCGTAGTTTCAGTGCCACATTCCGAGCAAGTGGTGCGGGTTTCAGGGCGCACCCTGAAGTTTCCGCGCGCGCGCTTGGCCTTGCACTGTTTGCAGTGCTTGGGATCGTTCTTGAACTGTTTGTCGTGGAAGAACAGCTGCTCGCCGGCGGTAAACACAAAATCGGCGCCACAGTCAGTGCACTTCAATATTCGATCGTTGAAATCCATGGCCGGCTTCCCTGCAACAGGAAGCCATTTCCGATACGGCCTTACCGCTCAAGAAAAGCGCCGGTTCGGGGGGATCCCTGTTCTCTTTCTCGATTCACAACAAGGGCCCGGACCGCGGTCGGAACCGACGGCAATTGAACTTTCCCCCGGATTCAAAGGGGAGGGAAGAAACACAAATGCAGAGTTGAAACTCCACTGTTAGCCAAAAAACACAACTTTGCTTGGTGCCTGCCGTGTCTTGCTTATGCCCCACCCGGCGGCCGGAATTATTGAAATTCCCGGCCGCCAGTGACGGCACTTTTGCAAAGGTCGTAGATTAATCTTGCTCTTTACGAGCTTTCTTGCGATTCCGCTTGCGTGCTAAAGCCGCCTTAACGCGTTTCTTTTCGCCGGGCTTAAGGTAGTAGGAGTGACGCTTAACTTCCTTGATAATGTCTTCCTGCTGAACCTTGCGCTTAAACCGGCGTAGCGCATTTTCGAGCGGCTCGCCTTCTTGAACGCGAACCTCCGCCAAGTAAATACACCTCCGAACCTGCCAGACGGCTTTAAGTATCATACTGGAGTTCGTGCCATGAGGCCAACAATCGTTTTCATCCTGGCAAAACGGCGGCATTTTTTTGGGTTTTTTCCCATTTGAGCCGCCTTGAGCGTGCTTTTTGGACGCCTGCAGGGTAAACCGGTAGACTTTTTCAGTTGAGGTACGGCCATGATTCGCAGTTACCAGGGCAAAATGCCGCAGATTGCGGCCGGTTGTTACATTGACGCTTCAGCCCAAGTGCTGGGCGATGTGGTAATTGGCGAGCGCTCCTCCGTGTGGATGAATGCCGTTGTCCGCGGAGATGTGAACTCCATCAGGATTGGGGCGTGCAGCAATGTGCAAGACTGCGCGGTGCTGCACGGCCAGCGCAACTTGTACCAGGTATCTATTGGCGACTGGGTAACAATTGGCCATAACGCCACGGTGCATGGCTGCGAGGTTGGAGACCTGGTCTTGATCGGTATGGGGGTAACGGTTCTGAATGGCTCGCGAATTGGGGAAGGCTCAATTATCGCGGCCGGAGCGGTTGTGCCCGAGCAGACCATAGTGCGGTCGCGCACGCTCTGGGCGGGCGTGCCTGCCAGGATGCGCCGCGAGCTCAGCGACAAAGACGCGGAGCTGATTCGCGAATACGCCAAGAACTACCTGGACTACGTGGAGATCTACCTGAGGGAAGCTGCCGGGGAGTTGGGCTAGCGCGCTGTCTAGCTGACTGGCGGGCTACTTGAGAGGGCGGGAGCCTGCGACGAGAATATCCACCAGCCTTCTGGCGCTCTTTTGCCAGTCCGGGTCGAAGCCCAGATAAGACACGCCTATGAGCGGGCGAAGCAGGTCCTGCGCATCGATATCGTTTCTTATGTCGCCGCTCTTGATTGCGCGTTTCACGAGCGATTGAATGGCGCCGAAGACCGTGTGGCGAGAACCTTCATACAGCTTCGTTGCTCCTCCCACGACGCTGTTGAGCGCGGGCGCGATGATGTGTTTTTGGGCCACGTGGTCAACAAACATCAGCATCCAGGTGCGCAGCGCCTCAAGCGGTGGCATGGTTTCAGCCAGCCTGCGCTCGGCGGCGGCAAGCTTCTCCACTTCGCTGCGATACACCGCTTCAATGAGCTCATCACGATTGCGAAAGTGACGGTAAAGCGTACCGGCCCCAACTCCGGCCTGTTTGGCAATGTCGTCAAGGCTGGCATTGGCCCCAGAGCGGGTAAAGGCCTGTTTTGCAGCGTCGAGGATGCGCTCACGATTGCGCAGGGCATCGGTGCGCGGCGTTCGCCGGGGCTTTCGCAGGACGGGTTGCGCGGGCTTTCTGGCCATGCATGAAAATAATTGCAACCGGAGATAGTCTCCGGTTATCTATAGATTCGGAGACACTCTCCGTTTTAATTGTTGTGGGTTGATTCGTCAATGCGGGTGATGAGGTATCCCACCTAAACCCAAAAGGCGCGTTATAAGATGGGGCGCCCGATTTTTGTGCCTGGTTGAGTTTGGGCTGGTTGGGTTTTCATGGTATCCCACCCATTTCGCAAAGAGCGCTTGAATTGGGGCGCCTAGATTAACGCAGGGAGGAATGGCATGTCACAGGGAGTAAGTATGGCCGGCAGTTTTTCATTTCCAAACACCTCGCTCAACGTGAACCGCATGGGATACGGGGCGATGCAACTTGCGGGGAGAGACGGCAACAAGCTGGTTTGGGGACCGCCGGCCGACGTCAAAGGCGCGATTGCTGTTTTGCACGAAGCGATTGCGAGCGGAGTGAACCATATCGACACTTCAGACTTTTATGGCCCGCACGTTACCAATCAGATCATTCGCGAAGCGCTCCACCCCTACGCGACCAACCTGGTGATTGTCACCAAGGTGAGCAGCCGGCGCGGCCAAGACGGGTCGTGGATACCGGCCCTTAGCCGCGAAGAACTCACCGCGGCGGTCCACGATAACCTGCGCAATCTGGGCGTGGATGCGCTTGATGTGGTCAACCTTCGCAGCATGTTTAACGTGCATCATCCCGCGGAGGGATCGATTGAAGCGCCGCTCACCGTGCTGGCCGAACTGCAGCAGAAGGGCCTGATACGCCACATAGGGCTGAGCAACGTAACGCCGGCCCAGATAGCGGAAGGGCGGCGGATTGTGCCGATTGTCTGCGTACAGAACCAATACAACCTGGCACATCGCGCAGATGATGCGCTAGTGGCCGATCTTGCTCGAGAAGGCATCGCCTACGTTCCATTCTTTCCACTTGGCGGGTTCACTCCGCTGCAGTCGGGAACCTTGTCGGCGGTTGCGTCGCGACTTGATGCAACGCCGATGCAGGTTGCGCTGGCCTGGCTGCTCCATCGCTCACCAAACATCCTGGTGATTCCCGGGACGTCTTCACTGAATCATCTTCGCGAAAATCTGAAGGCGGCTGAGCTCGAGATTCCTGCTGAGGAGTTGGCAGAGCTCGACGCGGTTTCAAAATAAGACGCCGTGGATTGCTTTGCGCGGCGTGGTTTGCGATTGAATTTGCGCGCAATTAAGTAAAACCAGGCAAGAGGTCGGTTTGAAAAACATCCCTCAGGCGCTAAAGCCTTGCCCTTATTACAAAACCATTCCGCGAGGTTGTTTCGCAGACTATGAGGGTTCGACTCTTGAACTGACTAACTACCAAAACAGAAGTTGAACAGAAGGAGCAAACATATGCGTGTATTTGTTACGGGTGCCACCGGATTTATTGGTTCGGCGTTAGTGAAAAAATTGATAGGTGCAGGCCACCAGGTTCTTGGCTTGGCGCGAAGCGAGGCGGGCGCGGAGCAGCTGGTTGCCGCAGGCGCCCAGGTGCAACGGGGCGAGCTCGAAGATTTAGAAAGCCTGAAGAGCGGCGCGGCCAATGCGGACGCGGTGGTTCACCTCGGCTTCATTCACGACTTTTCAAACTTTCTTAAGAACTGCGAGATCGACAGAGCAGCCATTGAGGCAATGGGTGAAACGTTGGTCGGTTCAGACCGGCCGCTGATTGTGACCAGCGGTCTCGCTCTGCTGGCGGAAGGTCGGCTTGCCACTGAAGACGACATGCCACCCCCGGTCTCGGCCAATTATCCTCGTGCTTCAGAGGCGGCCGCAGAAGCGCTCGAAAAACGGGGTGTGCGGACGATTGTGGTGCGTCTTCCCCAGGTGCACGACACTGAGAAGCAGGGGTTGGTGACTTACGCGATCCAGATTGCCCGCCAAAAAGGTGTTTCGCCATACATCGGCGATGGGCAGAATCGCTGGGCCGCGGCGCACCGATTCGACGCCGCACATCTTTACCGGCTCGCGTTGGAGAAGGGCCGTGCCGGCGCGCGGTACCACGCGGTCGCCGAAACGGGTGTATCGGGCCGGGAAATTGCTGAGGCCATCGGACGCGGGCTGAAAGTGCCGGTGGTATCACTCACTCCAGCAGAAGCCGCAGGGCACTTTGGATGGCTCGCCGGGTTTGCCGGTTTGGACCTTACTGCCTCAAGCGCGAAGACTCGGGAAGAACTTGGATGGACGCCGACCGGGCCGGGGTTGATTGAGGACCTGGGAAACATGCGTTACTAACGAGCGACGCGGCCAAGCAGGAAAAAATGAAGGCGGCGTGGCCGTGATGGCATTGCCGCAGGCATTTGATGGCAGCAGACTGAATCTCAGCCTGCTGCGATTACTGCTGTGAAAGCTTCGTGGGCTGCCGCCAGGGTTGAAGCGATATCAGGGTCAGAGTGCGCGAACGACACAAATGCCGCCTCGAACTGTGAGGGAGGCAGCCACACGCCGTGGTCGAGCATAGCTCGATGGAAGCGTCCGAATGCCGCGGTGTCAGACTCTGCGGCCTGGTCGTAATTTGTTACGGGGCCGGGGTTGAAGAACCACGTACCCATTGCGCCGACGCGATTCAGGGTGAGAGCGATTCCAGCCGCACGGGCCTCTGCCGCTACGCCTTCAAAGACGGCTTTGGATGTTGACTCCAGCCTGGGATAGATTTCGCCGGCGTGGGTCTTGAGATGGCTGAGGGTGGCGATGCCGGCGGCCATGGCCAGCGGGTTTCCGCTGAGCGTGCCGGCCTGGTAGACGGGGCCGAGGGGCGCCAGCATATCCATTAAATCGAGCTTGCCGCCGAAGACGCCGACGGGCAGGCCCCCGCCTACAATTTTGCCTAACGTAACCAGATCGGGGTCGAGCGAATAAAGCTCGCATGCGCCGCCAAGCGCCACGCGGAACCCGGTCATAACTTCGTCCACGATCAGCAGCGCACCCTCGCGGCGGGTGATTTCGCGGAGGCGGCGGAGGTAGCCAGGGGCGGGTGCGATGCATCCGGCGTTGCCTACGACGGGCTCGATGATGATGGCTGCGATTTTATCTGGATGGGCGTCGAAAGCGGCTTCAACAGCGGAGAGATCGTTGTAAGGCAGAGCGTGCGTGAGACGCGCGATTTCTTCAGGCACTCCGGCTGAGCCGGGGATTCCAAAGGTGGCGACGCCGGAGCCTGCTTTCACCAAAAGCCCATCTGCGTGGCCGTGGTAGCAGCCCTCGAATTTGACGATGATTTTGCGATTGGTAGCAGCGCGCGCCAGGCGAATGGCCGACATGGTGGCTTCAGTTCCAGAGCTGACGAAGCGCATTTTTTCAATGGCCGGGTAGCAGTCGGTGATGAGCTCCGCGAGATCTGCCTCGGCCGCGGTCGACGCGCCGAAGCTGGCTGAGTCGCGGGCGGTGCGCTCGATGGCCTCGACCACGGGTGGAAAGGCATGGCCCAGGATCATCGGTCCCCAGGAGCCAACGTAATCGATGTAGCGATTGCCGTCGGCGTCGATGACGTGTGCGCCCTTGGCGCTTGCGACAAACGGAGGCGCGCCGCCTACTGCGCGAAAGGCCCGTACTGGCGAGTTGACTCCGCCGGGAAAGAAGCGCTCGGCGCGCGACTGCAGGGCGGCGGACTTCGCGTGAGATCGATTCGATGACTGCTGCGACATGGTGAATCCAGTATAGAAGTGCGGTCAGGCTTTCACCGATTTCGCTTTCAGCGTGAGGCTGAGGATGATGACTGCGCCGATTTCGAGAGTGATTGCCAAGCCGTACGAGAAGCCGCGCAGAAAGTCGTTCCAGTTGACGCCGAGATTGGCCACAAATGGAATGTGAGGTAGTACCGTGGGGACGACGAGGACGGCCATTCCCGCAATCAGCAGGGCCATGGCAATGGGAACAATTTTGGATGGGGATGCCTGGAGTTTTTCGAGAAACATGGGAGTTTCCTTTCGAGACGGTTGGGGCGGCGGTTTACTGCTGCCGCGAGCTGTTATGGGCGAGAGCGCGACGGGCAAAAATGCGCATCAGCTGAAAGAAGACGAGCGCGTCAATGGAGCAGCCTACCCCGGCGCAGACCCCGCGGACCGTGTCACCGGTGACGGGCGTGAGGTGGAGCAGCGAAAGCAACGGCACAGGCCATGCAAAGGCGCTGGCGAGGTCGATTTGTGCGACCAGCAACAAGAGAAACAGGACGGGCAAAGACGTTTTGAGCGTGCAGGAATCGAACATGGACATGGGGTCCTCCTTTCAGGCTTGGGTGCCGCAGTTGCGGGCGCGGCGGGTTGACCAGAACAGGAAGACGATGGCCAGTCCGAGCAGAAAGCCGCGCAGAGCGCTATAAAAGTTTGGATGTTGATGCGAGAAGCTGCCCGCGAACACTGAGAGCGTGAGCCCGGCGATGAGGCAGAGGTTTCCGCAGGTAAAGATGCGGCGGGTTTGAGCATCGAAATTGCGAATGTTGCGGCACATAAGAGTTTCCCCCTTTTAATTGCTGAAGCGGTACCAGAGCATGAGAACGATTTTGGTAATGCCCATTGCGTAGATCACAAGAATCAGGTCCCAACTGATGCGATGCTCGACGAGCAGGCGATATTCAAGGAGCACGAAGAGCGTGAGTACGCCGACGATGGCCGCAGTGGAAGTAGATCGGCGGCCATGCTCACGAAAGCGTTCGTCGGCAACGTGATCGAGCATGAGAAAGCGGTTAAGAAGCTTTGAGCTCATTCAGGGGTCTCCAGAGAAAAGATGTCGTCGGTGGGGCAGCCAAAAACGCGGGCGAAGATGAGGGCCAGTTCGAGCGAGGGCACGTAACGGTTGCGCTCGATTGAGTTGATGCTTTGCCGAGAGACGCCCGTGGCCTCGGCAAGCTGCTCCTGCGTCATGGCGCGGGCGGTGCGAAGTTCTTTTACGCGGTTTGTGATTGTGTGGGCCATGTAAAGTCGGCTTTACGTATGAGAATGACACGGGGCGCGATGGATGTCAAGCCGGCTTTACGTTTTTCTTTTTTGCGGCTCTGCGCCAGGTGTGCGGGCGGCTATAACTCGCCTGGAATCGCCGGGAGGAAGATATTCAATTTTTCCGAATTGGACAGTGGTAAAGTGTTGTTCTCCGCTGTGTTGGCAGGGAGAATGACGCTTTGCCCGCGAGGGTGATCCCAAATAAGGAGTCGATATGCACCACGCGACTCTACTGTCGACTGCGCTGGGGCCGATGCTTGCGTCGTTCCTGCGAAAGATAAAATTCGCCGTAAAAATCGAATTCAGCTATAACTGAAACCCCTTACCCTCGATGCAGGTCGGGGGTAAGGTTTGTCCATTAATTCGGAATTTGGAGGACGTATGCAATTCATGGGAAGCAAAGGAATTGCGGTTTTTGTCCTAATAGTTTTATGCGCGGTTGGAGTGGGGTTTGGCACTGGCTTATTAGTTGGTCGTCAGTACCCGGCCCATCGCTTCGAGAAATTCGGAGATTCCAAATACCTTCTAGACCCCACAACCGGAAAAGTCTGTGATCCGTTCAAAGACCCGAGTATTTCCTCAAATCCGTTTGACCATGCTTTCGATGCCGCAACTTTGCCAAAAGACGCCAACGGACTCCCGATAATCCCTTCCGCGTATCCGCCACCTTGCGGCAAGTAACCGGCACCCATCAGGCACCTACGCGCCACTTATCGGGTATCTGTTGCCATCCCTCGAGCATCGCGATATGCTCAGGTCGATAATTCACGGAAATAGTGGAGTTGAAGAAAATGGCGCAAAAGACAGGACTGGAAAGCGTTATGCCCGCTTGGGCTTGGTTTGTATTGTTGGGGGTTTGCGTATTGATTGCCTCAATTATCGGGAAATCCTTGCACCCTGACGCAAACAAGGTTTGGCGACCGCAGCTGTCTACGACTTCTTATATGTGCAACTTGAACTCTTACCGTCAGGAAATGATTCGACAAGCTGTTGAAGACGTTGACGAACACGGGGCAGACAAATTTGACGAAGAGGCCGCTAGAAAACGAGTTTTAGCCGAACCGCTCGCTCAACTTGAGTCTGAGCGGCAACGTGATTTGGCTTTCACCATTGATACTTATCGGAAATCTGGCGATACGCGAGACCTTTGTCCAACGCAATAGGGGAAATGAAAGGACCAAGCCATGTCAGTTGCAAAAACTCCGAGGCAAGTAAAACCCGTTACAAATAAAGAGCTTGAGCGTTTGGCGGGGGAGGGTACTTCCCACCCCAGTATGCTGAATGCAGAACAAGTTCGTAAAATCAGTGCCGCGCTGCTCGAAAGGGTACGAAAGGAAAAAGCCAAGTAGCTGCCGGTCTTTGCATCATTTTAAGCACAGGCTTCCACGCCATTGTTGCCTCAAGTAATTGCTCTCGCGTTCGTTTGCGCTTTAATGCGAGGAAAATGGCATGCAAAGGCCGATTCCCATCCGTCGTTTACATTGAAGGGGTCAGATGGCTACCATCATTCCATCGGGTCCGGCTTATGCGATTCCTCGCTGCTTAAATGTGTCATGTCAAAGCGGTGCAGAACAAATTGTTCTCCCGCGTCGAAACCATCTTGGAACATTTGAAGATCGACCAAATCCCACCGCCGGCGTTTGGCCGATAAAGTGTTTGTGCCAGATATGCGGGCAAGTGTCCGAGGTGTCCGCAGATATGATCCGTCCGGTAATTGTTGAGAAAGCTGGCCTAAGTCGATTATTTCGATACGACTTTTCCAACGGCCAATTAGATCCTTTAGTGCGCTTGACAATCTACACCAAAGAGAAAAACCCATCTCAAATAAATTTAGAAGACTCCCAGCAAGCAATCGACCGCATATTGACGCCTTTCGGGCTATGGAAAGATGCTTATGGAACGCCCAAGAAAGTAGGGATCGACTGGATGTAGCTCCCTTAGGCAGCGAGCATGGCCATCATGTTTGCGGGCGACTATATCTCCCCAAGAATCTGGGTATCAGTGATTCGCCAGACCTTGTCGATCTTTCCCGACAAAATATAGTTCAACAACCTCGGCATTGGGACTGCAGGAATCGAATGCGAATGAATCTGCGAGTTGGCGCATCTCCGCTTCGCTCCTGTCCTTTAGATGAAACAATGTCGCGTAGGTCAGTTCGTCTTCGAACACTCGCTCGGTTCTTCGGCGGAATTGCCCCTGTGTGGTCTCGTCGAAATTGCCTGCGATACTTGCGGTGATCTTTGCGACGGATTCCCCGGCCTGAGAATCTGCACCGCCGCTGCCAAACAACGCGTCAGCTTGCTCGCGTATGGCTTTCGCATCGGGTGAATCGAGGAAGGTTCTCCACGGGGTGTCGGCCCGAACTGAGACCAATCCCATCGGTCCCACATCTTTGTAGGTCCACTCAGTCCAGCTCCAGCCTTCTTCGTCGGCTATCGAAATTAGATCTCTAACCATGGCATACGCAAATTTGGGCTCTCGGTTGCCAGCGCCAAATTCGCCCATGTAGACAGGTCTGTTTCGGCCGAATGCAATTTGCTCATGCATCAAGTTGCGCAGATATTCCTTGTCGTAACGTACGCCGTCCAGTGTCTGCGGATAGGCGGTCATCTTCGTCAGCGGGAAGGCGAAGAAAGGATAAATGTGGAATTGGAACATCGTCTGTTTATCGTTCCAGAAGTCGTCGGGAAGACCCTTGAAGTTCTTGCCGTAGTCGTCACCTTCAACAATGATGAGATGAACCGGGTCAACTTTCCTTATCTGGAGCATGGTCTCCCGCAGCCATGCTGTCAGCAACTCCGTGTGGTCTTCGGTATTGGGTTCATTGAGCATGTCATAGCCCGCAACGCCAGTTTCGTTCCGGTACCGTTTCGCCAAAAACCCCCAAAAGGCCGTGGCGCGGGTGCGAAAGTCGGCATGGCGCCAAAAGTTCGGAGTGCCCGAGAGCGAATCGGCATAGATTTCTCTCGACTGTCCGCCCATTACAGCGTGAAGGTCGAGAATCACGTAGATGCCGTGCGCCTTGCTGATTCGAATCATCGTATCGAGATGACCGAGGGCCCCTTCGTCATAATGCCCCGGATCATTGGGGTCCTCGAAGCGATTCTCATTGATCGGCACGCGTATTGCGTTGAAGCCTTCCTTGGCGAGGAATTCCGCGTCTTTGTCCGTGTAGTAGACCGTCTCGTACTCGTCCCAGAACGCATCGGCCTTTTGCTTGCCCAGCACGGTGTTCATGGCAGAGCGCATTTCGGTATGGGAGCCATAAAGACCGACCATGAAATCTTCGCGCAGCAGCCAGTTGCCGAGATTGGTGCCCCGCAGTTCGATCTCTTTGCTTGACTTGTAGAGTTTCGCCCCCCGGGCCTGGATAAATTCCTGCGCCGAAGCCTTTTGTTGAATCAAAAGCAATCCGCATATAAAAGCTGCATAAAACACGCGTTTCATTCGCAGTTCCTTCCGCTAGTCAGGCTGCACGTTTTGACTTGGCCCCCAATTCTAGCATCGGCGTTTGTCACTGATACTCCGCGGGTCGCTTCGCGTATTCATCCCTGGGGTTGGCGGCGGCCCACGCTGGCGACAAAACAAGCACGTCGCGCAGATCCACCCCAATGAACGAGCGCCTGTTCGTGGGGACCCCGGAAGATGGGGCGCCCGACGGTTGTCGCCGCGCTGTGGATTCGTGGGTTCTGATTCCTGCTAGAATTCAGGTTTCAAGGCCACTGCCCCTCGGTCTCGAGCGGAATCGGCAACCTTGCGTTGCCCGAAGCGCTGTAATTCCAACCCAAAGAAAGCTCTGACTGTGCCAGACGAAATCAAGAAGAAATCCGTGACATACGCCGATGCCGGAGTGGACATCACAGGCGGCGACCGGGCCAAGGAACGCATCAAGTTTCTGGCGCAGAAGACGTTTAATCGCAATGTGCTGGGTGGCATCGGCGGATTTGGCGCGCTGTTCCGGCTCGACCTGCAGCGATGGAAGAACCCGATTTTGGTGAGTTCGGCCGACGGCGTGGGCACCAAGCTGAAGGTTGCGTTTGAGCTGGGGCTGCACCAAACGGTGGGCGCCGACCTGGTAAACCATTGCGTAAACGACATTGCGGTGCAGGGCGCCACGCCACTGTTTTTTCTGGATTACTTTGCCAGCGGCAAACTGGACCCGGAAGTGACCGAGGATGTGGTGACGGGCCTCGCCGACGCGTGCCGGGCCAACGGGTGCGCGCTCATTGGCGGCGAAACGGCGCAGATGCCGGGCTTTTATGCCGACGGCGAATACGACCTGGCCGGGTTTATTGTGGGCGCGGTCGATCGCGACAAAGTGGTGACGGGCGCCAACATCAAGGCCGGAGATGTGCTCATAGGGTTTGCGTCGACTGGGCTGCATACCAATGGCTACTCGCTGGCGCGCAAGCTGCTGTTTGAGGTGGCCAAATACAAGGCCACGCAATACGTGACGGCGATTAAAGAGAAGGCCGGCGCGGCGCTGATGAAGACGCACAAGAGTTATCTGCACGTGATTCAAAAGCTCGTGGCGGCGCAGGTGACGGTTGGCATGGCGCACATTACCGGCGGCGGAATCACCGAGAACCTGCCGCGCATATTGCCGAAAAATGTAACGGCGCAGGTTGAACTGGGCTCGTGGCCGGTGCTGCCCATTTTTGAGCATCTGCGCGAAATTGGGCAGGTAAGCACCGAAGAGATGATGCGCACGTTCAACATGGGCATCGGACTGATCGCTGTGATTCCGGCAGCGAAATTTACCAAGGCCAAGACGATGCTCGACCGGGCCGAGGAGAAGTTCTACGTGATTGGCCGCGTGGTGAAGGGCGAGCGGCGGGTGCAGTATACGTAGGGCAGCGAGTCAGCAAGTCAGCGAGTCAACAAGTCAGCGGGCGTAGTTCACATAGCTAAATCTCGGCAACATTACTGACTTGTCATCCTGAGCGCAGCGAAGGATCTGCAGTTGCTTCTCGGATTTCAAACACGGGCGTAACTTCCGGATCGGCGACGATCCATCAGCCGAGTTTTCGCTGAGGTAGAATTGCACGAAACAATAGGAGCGATGGTATGAAAGTGTCAATCTTCGGCGTACTCGTCGGAGGCGTCGTGGATGTCGTCGCCTCTGTGCTTGGCGGTCTACCGTTTGCTCTCTACTCGACGTTCAAGCTCGACCCTTCTCAGCGCCTTGGGCCTCATTCATCAGACGCTGTGGCAGCGGCGATCCACGGGAACCTGCCGCTTTATTCCGCGCAATTGGGCGTTGGTTTGCTCTGTTCGATTCTGGGGGGATATGTTGCAGCTGCAATCGCCAAGCGCCACGAACGCCTGAACGGAACCCTTTCCTGCTATCTGTGCGTGGGCATGGGAATTGTCATGATGTTTTTGGGATTGGAACGGGATCCCCGATGGCTTCAATTCCTGATGTTGGTTGCAAGTCCGGCGCTAGCGTTTGTCGGAGGGGATCTCCGGCTCCGGCAACGCCTTTCACATCGTACCGCTTGACGTCAGCAGACGTTGATGGAGTATCACCGCCCGTCTGGAAGTTACCGTCCAAATAGGCGCTCCGACAGTTCTTGACCGGCGACGTAAAGCTCCCTCCCAAAACCGCAACGCTGAGGAAGTCTATTGGAACTCGCAAAAATGGATCGACATCAACGACTGGGTATTCTGCTTTCCGGCCGCGGCTCCAACTTCCTCGCAATTGCCGAGTCGATCCGCACCGGAAGATTACCCGGCGTCGAGATAGCCGTAGTGATTTCAAACGTGGCCGACGCCCCCGGCATCGCGGCCGCTGCGCAACTTGGTCTGCCGCACGCAGTGCTCGAATCAAGAGGCCGCAAGCGCGCAGAACATGATGCCGATGTGGCCGCCTGCCTGAAATCGCACAACGTGGACCTGGTTTGCCTGGCCGGTTACATGCGGCTGCTGTCGCCGGAATTTGTGGCCGCCTTTCCCAATCGCATTATCAACATTCATCCGTCGCTGCTGCCGGCGTTTCCCGGCCTCGAAGCGCAGGAGCAGGCGTTTGTTTACGGCGCCAAGGTAGCCGGGTGCACCGTGCACTTTGTGGATGAGGAACTGGACCACGGTGCCATCATTTTGCAGCGCGCGATTCCGGTGCTCGACACCGACGATGCGCATTCGCTTGCCGAACGAATTCTTGCTGAAGAGCACATTGCGTACAGCGAAGCGATTGCACGAGTGGCCAGCGGCGAGTGGGAGATTCGCGGACGGCGATACACAAGAACAGGCCCTAGGCACTAGGGAGCCGCTGGACGCCGTTTGCCTACGCGCTGAGGCTTGTCAATACTTGTCGTGCCGCGCTCTCCCATAGATTATTGATTTTCCATCCGTTTAGAGTTTGCGCGGATTGCGGGCAATTACGCGTCAATTGCCTACTCTTATAGATAGCCAATCAAGAGAGGGTTCAGGGATGAGGAGGAAGGAAAGCCTCATTCTCGAACGCCAAGGTGATTGTTGCGAGGACGCGTACTCATAGAGACGCGTTGAGCGGCGCCGTCGAAGCGGATCGAACTGCGCCGCGGCCGGGCTGCTCTGCCCCCATTCAAATGACCGAAACCACGGCGACTATGGGGATTGAGAGCGGCCTGGCTCCGATCGGTGTTGGCCCACCCTGGCGATGAAAACAAATACGTCGCGCAGGGTCGGGCGCCCGATGAAGAGATACGGCCGGAATTGTGAGATTCCGTTGCGATCAGCTGGAACCGAGGTTCGTTGAAAGACGAATGCAGGTTCTTCCACTCGCTCCCCTCGCTCAGAATGACAACCAAACGTACGGGCTCAGGATGGCCACATGTTCTTGATGCGAGCCAGGGACTCGGATCCGTCCCAAAGCAAAAGGTTCTTGAGTTAACAAACGAACCAAAGGAGAAGGTAAATGAATTCAATATCGAATATCTGGAATAGTCCCAAGACATCGGTAGCGGGCCTGCTGATTGCAGTGGTAACCATCAGCGGCGTGCTGTCGCAGCAAGGCATTTCGCTGGGCAAAGCCGGCTCGGGCACGGTGATTTCGCTGGTGACGGCGCTCGCCACGGCGGTGCTGGGATTGCTCGCGCGCGATCCCGTTGTTATAACCAGCGCACAGGCCAGCGGGGCGGTAAGTCAGCAGGCCAAGCTGGGCGCGTGGATGCTCGTTTCGCTGCTGATGATGTCAACCGTCACGGGTTGTTCGGCGGCCAGCGTGGCGCAGGACATTGTCAACTGGACACCCTCGCTTGAGAGCGCAATCGCCACGGTGGATTCAACCGCGGCGTTGCTCGCGCCTGCAGACGCCCCGGTTTTTGCCGCGGCTACCATGGGCTTTGATACGGCTGCCAATTTGCTTGAAGGCCAGGCCAAAGCTTATCTCGCCAATCCTTCAGCCAGCATCCTGGCCAATTTGCAAACGCAGATTGTGGCGTTTCAACAGCAGGTGAACGGCTCGTTGCTGTCGGCAGCAAAAATTGTGGATTCGGCAAGCCAGAAGCATGCGCTTTCGGCCATTCAGGCGGTCGCCACAATTGTGAATGCGATGCTGGCGCTGGTGGAACAAATATCAAGCAAAGCTGCAGTGGAGAAAATGGCGACGGACGCGCAAATCAAGCTGGCGGTAGTTGAGCCGTTGCTCGATCGCAACCAGGCGGTGGCCATGGTGGCCGCGCATTACAATGTGCCGGTTTCAGAAGCGCGCATCGAGTGGGCGCAGGCCGAGCGGGATGTGGTTAGAGCAGGGTTCTAAATACAGTTGTCAGTTGTCGGTTGTCAGTGGTCAGTGCCCCATCCATTGCGCGACGAGCGCGCAATGGATGGGGCACGTTTTTTTGTGCCGGAGTCTTTTCAGTGGCCGCGTTGCCGGCTCAGACGTTGGCGTCGTGGGCCTCGGTTAGTTGCAGCTTGAAGGTCATTTTGCGCCGGTCGCGAACTATGGTCACGCTGACAATATCGCCGGCCTGCAGCTTGTCCATAATCACGCTCACGTCCTGCTGATCGGTAACTTGCTGGTCGTTGATGGCCACGATCAGATCGCCTCCAAGCAGAATGAGCGTGTTGCCAACGTAAGCCTGCTCATTGCCGCCGCGCAGGCCGGCTCGCTCCGCGGCCCCGCCCGGAGTGACGCGCTGAATCAGCAGACCGTAGTCGGCTGGAATTCCCATCTGTTCGGCAAGGTCGGGCCCAATGGCATAAGTAGAAACGCCCAGCGAGGGCCGCTTGATATGGCCGTAGCGGGTGAGGTCTGAGAGCACCGCCTTTGCGGTGTTGATTGGAATCGCAAATCCAATGCCGGAGCTTTGGTCTGCACCGTTCGAGGCGATCATGGTGTTGATGCCGATCACTTCGCCATGCGAGTTCAGCAGCGGGCCGCCGGAGTTGCCGGGATTGATGGCGGCATCGGTCTGAATCGCGTCCTCAATGGGAGCCCCGTCCTGGTTGTGAATCGAGCGGATGGAACTGATGATGCCGCGGGTCATGGTTCCGTTAAGCCCGAAGGGATTGCCGATGGCGTAGACCTTTTGGCCGACATTGAGCTGGGATGAATCAGCAAGCGTGACCGGCTGAAGGTCGGGCGCATCAATTTGCAGCAGGGCAAGATCGTGGACGCGGTCGGAGCCGACGACTTTGGCCTGGTAGCGGCGCTTGTTTGAAAGTTGAACCTCAATGCCGCGGTTGGCGCCATCGATTACGTGGAAGTTGGTGAGGATGTGGCCATTCTTGTCGAGCACGAATCCTGAGCCCTGGCCCTGTTGCGGAACCTGCTGGAAGAAAAAGTTGTAAACCAGCGCGGTTGAAGTGATGTTGACCACCGAGGGCAGAACGCGTTTGTAGATCGCGATATTATTCTGCTCCTCCGCATCGTAGACGGGCGCGGCGTCGGCCTCCGTGAGGTGCATGGTGGAGTCGGCATTTTTCGGGCTGAATAGATTCCCCATGGCGTGCCCGTCAACGAGAGGGGAGTAGTGCGAGGTGAGGAACCAGAATCCCCCCACCAGAATGACAACCAATATCAATGCGCGAAATTTCATGCTGTAAACCTTGCAGACCTTCCTTAGAACTTCCCTGATATCAGATACGGGCAATCGGGCGCGGGGTTCCGGAACGAGTCCCGCGGCTGCTTCTATTTTAAAGACAACTAAACTGGGGAATTGTTGCTCTGGGCGGCGAGTCGCGGCCACAGATCGCTGACTTGCTGTTGGAGTGATGCCAAATCGCCTGAATTATCAATCACATAATCTGCCTGGGCGGCCTTTTCAGCGTCGGGAATCTGGTGGGCCAGACGGCTGCGGGCGTCGGCTTCTGCGGCGGCGCGTTTTTCAGGCGGCAGGTTGAGGCGGCCCACGAAGCGGGCGATTTTGATTTCGTCGGGTGCGGTGACGACAATGACGCGATCGATGCGTTGACGCCAGTCGGCGAGCACGCTGTTTTTGTCACCGCGGGCGCGGGCGTCGCGCACCACTTCAAATATGAGGGCTGACTCGATGACGGCAACGGCATTTGGATCGCGTGCAAAGGCTTCATTCATGAGCGTCCGCTGCAGGTCGATGACGGCGGGGTGAACGATAGCGTTGAGTTCCTGGAGGCGGCCTTGATTGAAGGCGATTTCGGCGAGTCGGGGACGATTCAGGCGGCCGTCAGCGGCGAGTATCTGCGGGCCGAATTGCGCGACGATTTGCGAAAAGACTTCGTGGCCCGGTTCCATGAGCTCGCGGCCCAGCGCGTCGGCCTCAATCACGACTGCGCCGTGCGAGCGCAGCATGGCGGCGACGGTGGTTTTACCGCTGCCGAGGCTGCCGGTCAGGCCTACGCGAAGCATGGTGAGCTGTTCCAATCGTCAGCAACAATCACATCCCCATCGTAGCGCGGCAGATACATCGATAGGGCGTTGGCAGCGATTTGCCGTAAAATGCGGTAGTGGGCAGGAGGGGTGGTGGACGATGAGTGTCCTGAATCCTCGGATAACGGTTGAGGCCGGCAAAATGGGGGGGAAGCCCTGCATCCGCGGCTTGCGCTTTACTGTATACGATCTGGCCTCGTACCTTGCCTCGGGAATGACTGAAGAGGAGATTCTCAGGGAGTTCCCAAACCTGGAGAAAGAAGATTTCCAGGCGGTGTACGAGTTTTTTGCCAGCATCCCCGAAAGGATTGCGGTTCTTGAAGCTTCTCGTTGACGAGAACCTTCCGCCACGGCTGGTCCCGGACCTCGCCGACCTGTTCCCCGATTCAACTCACGTGAATTCAACCGGGATAGAGAGCACTCCCGATGCGCTCATCTGAGAGTACGCGAAGGCGAACGGCTTTGCGTTCTTGACCAAAGACAAAGACTTTGCGAACCTTAGCATCGCATGGGGCGCGCCACCGAAAGTGATTCTGTTGCTGACAGGCAATTGCTCAACAACCGAGCTCATTAGCCTCGTCCGGGATAACGCCATACGATTCGCTGAACTTGAGATGGACCCCGAGCGCAGCCTGCTGATACTCAGATAAAAATAGCCGTTCATTCTCTCCGAAGAGATCTGAATAGCTTTGGCAGCGCCTCACAGCCCCCGACGCAATTTAGCGGCTCGCACCGTGTTAGCCATCAGCATGGCGATGGTGAGCGGGCCAACTCCTCCAGGCACCGGCGTGTATGCGCCCGCAATTTCGAATGCTTTGGGATGAATATCGCCGACGATGGTGGACCCGCGCTTGCTGAAGGTGAGCTCGCGCTTCAGGTCGCCCTTGAAGTAGCGATCAAATTCCTCAAGCGTGGTGATGCGATTGATGCCCACATCGATCAGTGTTGCGCCGGGCTTGACCATTTCCGGCGTGATAAAGCCGGGACGGCCGATAGCGGCAACCAGTATGTCGGCCTGCTTTGTGATCGCCGGCAGGTCGCGGGTCTTCGAATGGCAAATGGTGACCGTCGCATTCTCGTGCAGCAGCAGCATGGCCACGGGCTTGCCCACAATGTCGCTGCGGCCCACGACTACCGCGTGCTGGCCGGAAATTGGAATTCCGCTGCGCTTGAGAATTTCAATGATGCCTGCCGGGGTACACGGTGCGAGCGCGGGCCGGCCGGCCTGCAAACGCCCGGCATTCACAGGATGAAAGCCGTCAACATCTTTTTCAGGCAGCACGGCGTCGAGCAGAAACTTGGCGTCGACCTGCGCGGGTAGCGGCAACTGGATGAGGATGCCGTCAATGTCGTCGCGGCTGTTGAGGCTGCGGACGAGGTCGAACATGTCCTCAGTGGTGACGGTTCCGGGTGGTTCAATGAGCTCGCTGAAGAGGCCAAGTTCGGCGCAGGTCTGCACCTTGCTGCGCACATAAATCTCCGAGGCCGGCACATGACCCACGAGCACGGCCGCGAGCCCCGGCCTGATTCCCTGCGAGGCCAGCTTCTTAACTTCGTAGGCAACTTCATGCTTGATGGCGGCCGCAATGGTGGGGCCGTCGAGGATTGTTGGCATCATCCGCTCCAAAGTTTCATGGTATCGGATTGGGGTTCGTGCACCGTGGGGAACAAGAAAGCCGTCGAGTTGGGTCTGTTGAGTTTTGTGGTGTCCCATCCATTTCGCAAATTGTGCGAAATGGTTGGGACACGGAGTTCTTGGGATCGATTGAGATCTGGCCGATTGAGATTGGTTGATGAAACAGTGGACCGGAGTTTTATTAGCGAATCGGCTCCAACGGCGCCACGCCCATTCTCGGCGGCAGCGGTGTCTCGCGCCACGCTCTGTCGCCGCCGTCACGCAGCTTCATCATGCTCGTGTGCACTTCGTAATTGGTGTTGGGCAACAGTGACTCCAGAATAAAAGTGTCAATGGCGCTGCCGTGGAGTTCGCTGTAGCGATAGACGCCCGTGTCGCCTTCGCTGGTTTCATGGCTGCCGGCGGCTGAGGCCAGAAAGCGATGAGCATCGGCCACTGTCGGAGTCTCATGGTCTCCCGACTCCGTCACGCTCTCGGCTGCGTACGAACGAACCAGCTTGGTCCAATAGCGCGAGAGCAAATCGGTATTGGCAAACAAGTCGGCCCAGATAAGTTTGCCGTGAACCGCCACCACCACGCCCACGGCATGTTCTTCGCGCAGCTTTTCAATCACCTGCGCGCGCGCTTCGCTGGCGGGTGCGGCTGCCTTGTCCACCCGGGCCTTGATGGCGTCGTTGTTGATCGCCTGGGCGTAGCTTGAAGTGTTCATAATCTCCCTTCCCGCGGAGTCTTGAACAGTGACAGTCTCTGAGACCGAGCCGATTGAAGCCTGGGGAGCCGCGACCGCTGCCATCTGCGAGATAGTGCCGTGCACCGAGTTCCAAACTTCCTGCTGATCTTTCTTGGCCATGGCGTTCACCCGTACCGAGGGCTGCACCATGAACGACTCCGCCGAGGATTTGTTCGACACCCCAAAGTTGTCAGAGCTTCCAGTCCAGCGGCCGGGCTCGATGCAGAAAACTGATAAATCGATAGGGTCGGCGTCGGGCGGCACGATGCGGTCTTTGGCGATCACGCGATCCTGCTTGCCGCCCGTGACAATTTCGCCTGCAAGCAGCAGCAGCGGCTTTTTTGAGTGGTTGACCAGCACCAGTGTGTTGACCTGGTCACCACGGTCGGCGTTGCGTTGGGGCGCAAAGTAATGATTATTCGCGTCTCCCCGCGGGCGTACCAGGCCGCGGACATTGCCCGCCTCAGTAACTTCGACATCGCCGGATTTGAGGCCCTCATCGAGCGTAATAAAGGGGGTTTCAGCGGGAGAATCGCCGCTGCTTCTGACCACCGGGAATAAAAGCAGCTGGCCGCTCTCAATGGGCGCGAGCACGCGGTATCCGTCGGCTCCGTTGACCGGGCCACCGGCCGCAGCCACCGGCCCGTTAACAATAAAGGCGACCAGTACGGCAAACAGTACGGCAGCCAGCAAGTACCTGAATGGATTCTTCATGATTCACTCCTCGAGGTGCATTACCTGGGCCGGCGCCGAAAGTGCCGGACACCTGAGGAACGGGGCAGGGAGGGATTCTTGCGTATTTTGATTAGGAAATTTTGAGGTTGGAGTTTTGTTGTCCAGTAACGAAGCGGGCATTGAATTGGGCTAGAGAAATTGAGCATTCCAGCCGAAGAAAAGAATACGGCAGTCCAGTTTTGTTGCGGGGTGCAGGCAAAAGTCGTGGCGCAGATTTACTTTAATTCGAAACCAGAAGACAGAATGGGCTTTGGCCCCGCTCGCGAGCAAGGCGCCGTCAAGAAACCAGGCCACCAGAAGTCGGCGAATATGCCGTGGGCGCATCTTCGTTTGCCGCCGTTTCCGCAGGTTGCGGTGCGGGTTCTGCAGCTGGTGACCAATGAGAATGTGCAGTTGCACGAGCTATGCGACCTGGTAAGCTCCGATGCGGCCTTTGCCAGCGAAGTGCTGACGGTGGCCAATTCCGCGCTTTACGCGCCACGGTATCCGGCCAGCAGCATATTGCAGGCGATTGCGGTTCTTGGCGCCGATACGCTGCAGGGAATGTGCATCACGGTTGGGGTGCGTGCCTACCTGGGTAAATCAATGAGCCAGCCGGCCATGCGCGCGCTGTGGCGGCACAGCCTGGCATGCGGCCTGATCGCGCAAAAACTTGCCTCGGGCGGCCTGGTTGACGAGTACACGGCCTATACGGCGGGCATTCTGCACGACATTGGCCGTATCGCGCTGACCGTAATTCAGCCGAAAGATTATGCTGCGCTGCTGGGGTCGCATTGCGGCGTGGCGAACAGCATTTTAGATTTCGAGCGCGAGCTGTTTGGCTGGGACCACTGCGAAGCCGGATTCAGGCTGATAGCCGGATGGAAGCTGCCCCAGGAATTTGCTGAAGTGGTACAGGAGCACCATGCCGAGCGGCGCGTTGACGGGGCATGGGGACTATCCGAGCTGGTGAAAATGAGCTGCGCGATTGCCGACGCAGCCGGTTTCGCGGCATTCGCGGGAACCGAATCAACGAGTTTCCCCGAGCTGCTTGAGAAGCTTCCTGCGCGCGAGCGGCGGCTCTTTTATCCCGAAATGGGCCTGTTGGTTCGCGATGTTGCCGCCGGCATCAGCGCCATTGAGTCGGTGTGACGGGGCCTCCCATCCATGGGATTCAATTCGCGGACATCGATCACAAATTGAAATGATAAGATACGGTTGCTCAGAGAAAAAGCATCTGCGGCGCCCTGAACCGGGAAGCGCAAGTTGCGGGCCAGAAACCGTTTTCTCGGCTAATCAACCATCGAGGTTTGCCAGGATGAAAATCCCACTCTTATTGCTTCTGATCATGGCGAGTGCTCAGGCCGTTCCCAATCTGTTGCTGGCGCAGAATCCGCCTGCCAGCCTGACCATTCACGCCGATCAACCGGTCGCAAACGTGAGCCCCATGCTCTACGGGCTGATGACCGAAGAAATCAACCACTCCTACGAAGGTGGCTTGTATTCTCAACTGATCCGGAACGACACCTTTCGAAGTGACTGGTCGGGAATTCTGAATTGGTACCTGGTTGAAGGCGGCAGCGCCAGGGCCAGGATGACTGAGGATCGCACCACCGGACCCAGCAAGGCGCTTCCATACAGCGTCCATCTTGAAGTGGATAGCGCCGGCGCCAACAGCCCTGCCGGCCTGCTGAATGACGGATTTTGGGGCATGGCCGTCAGGCCCAATACCACCTATCACGGCGCATTCTACGCAAAGACAACCACCGCTGACATGGGACCCGTGACGGTGAGCCTGGTTGCCAACCAGACCGGTAAGGTTCTCGCTTCGACTGAGATTAAAGATGTGGGAACGGCCTGGGCGGAACACAAATTCACCCTCAAGACCGGCGCCGTTCAGGCGGTGACGGCGGCAAATCATTTTGTAATCACGGTGGCCCATGCGGGCTCGTTGTGGCTCAACCTGGTCACGCTCTTTCCGCCCAGCTATCACAATCGAGACAACGGAACGCGCATCGACTTGATGGAAAAGCTGGCCGCAATGCATCCGGCGTTTCTGCGCTTCCCGGGCGGAAACTACCTTGAGGGCGATCACATCGCCGATTGGTACGACTGGAAAAAGACAATCGGCCCGCTGGTTGACCGGCCCGGCCACCCCAGCCCGTGGAACTACTGGTCGACCGATGGCTTCGGGCTGCTTGAATTTCTTGAGTGGTGCGAAGATCTGCACATGCAGCCGGTGCTTGCCGTCTATGCCGGTTACTCGCTCAATCACCAGCACGTCACCCCCGGTCCTGACCTCGAACCGTATGTCCAGAGCGCGCTCGATGAAATTGAATACGCAACCGGCGCAGCGGATACAAAATGGGGAGCGCAGCGCGTGGCCGATGGGCACCCTGAGCCGTTCCACATTGCCTACCTTGAGATCGGCAATGAGGATTGGTTTGACCCGGCGGAGAGCTACGACGCCCGCTTTACGCAATTCGCCAGGGCGATTCGCGCCAAATATCCAGACCTTCCTTTGATTGCCACAGCTCCGGTAAAGACTGAGAAGCCCGATGTGCTAGACGAGCACTACTACCTCAGAGCCACGCAGTTTTTCAACGATGTGGGGCATTACGACAAGACCGACCGCAACGGGCCGAAGATATTTGTCGGGGAGTGGGCAACACTCCAGGGCGCTCCCACTCCCGCCCTCGGCGCGGCGCTGGGCGATGCCGCGTGGATGACGGGTATGGAGCGCAACAGCGACATCATCGTGATGGCTTCATATGCGCCGCTGCTGATGAATGTGAATCCGGGCGCGTCGCAGTGGGGTCCCGACCTGATTGGCTATGATGCGCTCGGCAGCTACGGTTCGGTTAGCTACTATGCGCAGGTCATGTTCGCTTCAAAGCTCGGCGATAAGAAACCGGCGAGCGAAATAACGGGCGGCGGCGCGAGGTTTTTCTACTCGGTGACCGAAGATACCGCCAACAAGCGGCTTTACATCAAGCTGGTGAATGCATCGTCAGACGCGCAGCAAGTCAAGATCAGCTTCGCAGGTGTGGCAGCTCAAGGCGGGGGAGGCAGTGTTACCGTGCTGAGCGGTAAAGATCCATTGGCAACCAACACCATCGATCATCCGGCGAGCATTGTTCCCATTGAAAAATCGCTGGCGATCGCCTCCAACACGCTAACCTACGATGCCCCGGCTTACTCAGTTCAGGTGCTCGATGTGCCATTGAAGAAATGAAGTCAGCAAATAAGAACACGTCTTCTTTCAGGAGGGAGCGGCAGCCTTCAGGCTGAACCGAGCGCAAATCATAGAACCGGCGTTACCGACTCGCGATGAATAAAACGGATGCGCCGACGCCGCGGCCCCGGAGGGGCGGCGCGAAAAATTCTTGTTTCCTATTAGGGCACAGCTTCACGGCTCGCTGAAAAACTCAAATGAAGCGTGTTTTGTATCAGGGCACGAGTTTACTCGCGCCGATAATACTCCCAAAATGAGCGAGGGCTTCAGCCCCTGCAATTTCAGCCGCGCCACGAATGCCGTCAAAAGATCGCTGACACTTCCGCCCCTGCTGAATCAGCCGCGCCAAAACCTGCGCCATAAGGCGCTGCAGGTAAACTGTTCTTCAGGCTGCACCACCTGGGGGTTTGTCTGCTGATCTGGACGACATTTGTGCTCGCGTTCAGCGCGCTGCTGCCAATGATCAATCCGCTGGGATCGGCGCTGACCCTGCTCGGGATTGTGGGCGATGTTCCGCCTGCCGCCTTCAAGGGGCTTGCCCGCAGAATCGCCATCAACAACGTTATCTTTCTCACCGTCATCGAGGTAACCGGATCGGCGATCCTGCGATTCTTTGGCATCTCAATTCCTGTGGTGGAGGTGTCGGGCGGCATCGTGATCGCAGCCATCGGCTGGTCCGTGTTGAATGCGCCGGCCGCGCACACCGATGTTCAGTTCAAAAACAACGATGTGACTGCCAAGACGGATGCCGGGCGCAAACTCGATCAAATCATGTTTTATCCGCTTACATTTCCGGTGACCTCGGGCCCCGGAACGCTGGTCGTGATGCTGACGCTGAGCGCGCATGTTTCAAACCCCAACCTGCCGCGGAATTTCGAGGGACACATCGGCATATTTATCGCCACGGTAGTTCTCAGCCTGATGGTGTATCTGTGCTACGCGTACGCCCCGAAGCTCACTTCGGCGGTTGCTCCCACAACAGTGCGCGGAATTCTGCGGGTGGTTGCCTTCATCCTTCTCACCATCGGCGTGCAGATTGCGTGGAACGGCCTCTCGGTGCTGCTCAAGAGCGTGCTGATTAAGGGCACATAAGCGTGCTGTGTAAGGGCGCATAAGCCGCGCCACAAAAGCGCCCTTCTATCGCTTTGGGCTTTAGTGTCTGCGTGAGAACCCCTTTCGCCGCGCTTTACGGTTTGAAATCGGAGGCAACAGCAACCTTCAGGCTCCCGAATAACGACGTGTTGCAATCGGAAGCAGCAGCAGCAGCCTTCAAGCTGCCGAATAACGACGTGTCTAAATCGTAACCAGCAGCAGCCTTCAAGCTGCCGAATAACGAGGGGTTGTAATCGGAAGGAGCAGCAGCCTTCAGGCTGCTGAATAAGCCGCAATTCACAGCGCCGGCTTTAGCCGCGGGCCTTCCGTGCACACCGTTTGACCTCGAACCCAATCCTCACGCACACTCTTTATCCCTGACTGCCAATAAAGCCAGAAAAATTCCCGCGCAACGGAGCCCTGTATCAGGGCGCGAGTTCACTCGCGCCGCAAACGCTCCCA
>Ga0206821_10047_pt1 | contig 30005 bp, 19 predicted proteins | sample Alteio_BWOrgCont_85_FD_152860 | JGI IMG/M metagenome (GOLD analysis project Ga0206821, IMG submission 152860) | Enriched cells from forest soil in Barre Woods Harvard Forest LTER site, Petersham, Massachusetts, United States -... | ecosystem: Environmental > Terrestrial > Soil > Temperate forest >...
GATAAAGACCTAAACAAATTATCAAAAGATTTAGATAATCTTTCACTTAAAAAATCTTATTTATTATTATATATATATTTAACAGGATCAAATGGTATCGCTTTTAACGAAGCAAAAAAATTATGTTTAAATATCGAAAATTTTGTAAATAATATTTTGTCTAAATTCAGTGAGTTAACTGTTATGTTTGATTTAGATAATTCTAAAAAAAGATCAACCATCGATATTTATAGGAATAATACTCAAAAAATATTAGCTTCAATGTGTTCCGGTTATGAACAGATGGCGATTGATCTATCCATTAAATTATCATTATCAAATTTATTTAGATTTAAATCAAATATTTTCATAATTGATGAGTCTTTTGCTTGCACAGATAAAAAAAACATTAAAAATATCAATAAATTATTTGATTTCATGAGATCAGAATTCGATATATCATTAATAATATCTCATGATGATTTAATTAAAAATATGTATGATAAAAATTATGACATTTTAAGAGAAAAAAATCTAAGTAAAATTATTATATAATGGATACCATTAAAAAAGAAGATGTTTCAGCTGTTGAAGATTTAATGAGAGAACATGGATTATTAAATAGAATATTAATAATTTATGATGAGATCATAAGACGTTTAGAAAATAATTTAGATGTCGATAAAACAATAATAATTAGATCTGCACAAATCATAAGAGAATTTATAGAAAATTATCATGAGAAAACAGAAGAAAAATATGTCTTTCCGTTATTAATAGATCATAATGTTGATATTAGTTTAGTGAATGAATTATTGATGCAACATCAAACAAGTCGTTTAATGACAGATAAAATTATTAAATTTAACAATAAACAAGAAGTGTTAGACAATCTTAAGAAATTTGTTAAATTGTACAGATATCATGAATCGAGAGAAGATACCATAATATTTCCTGAATTTCATAATTTGTTATCTAAAAAAATGTATGAAGAATATGGTGAATTATTTGAAAAAGATGAAGACCAAAAAATAGGCGAAGGTGGTTTTAAAAAATATTTAAATGAAGTTATTAAAATCGAAAAAATTTTAGATATATTTAATTTCAAAGAATAAAAATAAATTTAAAATAACTCAAAAATCTTAAAACTTTTTGTTTTTTTCTTCATTGAAGGTTTTTTCGCAACCTCATCATCACACCACCTTGGATTTGGATCCATTCCATGAACATAATAAGTGACAAAATGATGAAAAATATTGGAACCATAACCAAAGAAATAATGTTTGAATTCTTGCAACATGTCACCAAGTGATACATTCTTATTATCAAGTTTGCAAGATATGAAGACATCAATAATTTTGCTTGTAATTGCAGTGACACCTCCTGAATTATCAGATTCTTGTTGCTTCATCCACTTAAGACAATGAATGTTTAATCCAAGGATGAAATCAAATAATTCTTGATCATTTTCAGGTTTTTTAAAAGGCGCAGATGGCATAACAAGAGAAAGATTCATCTTCATTGGTTCCGATTCTTCATTAAAATTATCAAAACTATCAAAACTATCAAAACAATCAGCCATGACATTCAAAAGAGGAGCAAAACTCATAATCTTGATATCAGTTTCTCTTGAAATACCATCAAGAGTCAAAATTGAGTTTTTGTTGTTATTCTCATTGGCAAGATATTTCTCGAAACAATCCAACATCTTAAATACATGATAATAAGACATCGGAATATTTTCTTTCAGCATTTTGACATCTTTTAAAGTTAGTTCATCGATGAAGGCCATCATCTCATTAAATTCTTTGTAATCTGGAATCGAATATTCATCTGACTCATAATCAGATGAATCATAAGTATCATAATTTTCACTAGGATGATATCCAGGATTATTGAAACTTTCGGATGAATTTGAATTGACAATTTTGTCATAATCGTCAGTGAAAGGATAAGATTGTTCACCATCAGAGAAAGGATAAGATTGTTCACCATCAGAGAGAGAAGATGAATACTCGGACATTGTATATGTAGATTTAGACTGAAAGATTATTTAATTAAGTAATTAAGGAAAATAACAACATATCAAGTTATTCAACTTTTTTTATTAAAATTTGAATTTTTTAAAAACTCTGATATCTTCTTAATATAATAATAAACATTTGATTGCTTCATGCCAGAAAATATAGATATTCTAGAGATTCTGGGTTATATAGAACGTGATGACCGTAAAGAATTCATAGACAGAATTAACAAAGTTGACTTAACAGAATATGAGGGTATAATTGTTGATTATTTAAATAAAAATAATCGTGACTCTTTAAAAAAGATTTATTTCGTCTACAAAACAAATCAAGTTAAATATAAAGATTTAAGTAGATGCCTTGAAACTATCCATACAAATAATCATACTAATAAATCATTTTTAAAGATGTTTTCGTCAGAAACTAAAATACCATCAGAATGTTCGATATGTTTAGAAGATTTTAGATTTCACAATCGAATAACATTAACAAAATGTAATCATTATTTTCACAAATATTGTTTAGAATCTTGGATGTCTAAAAATTTAAACAATTTTAGATGTCCTTTATGTCAGAAAGTTATGATAAAATAATTTATGTATCTTAAATATATAAAAATTATGTCAGATCTAAACATATTATCTTTATATTTCGTTTGTAATCAATTCGGCGGTGTCCGAAAAAAATGGGTTAAATTGCATCATAATGGTGTTATATTTCCTCCAGAATATCAACCTCATCATCTTCCGATAAAATATAATGGTCAAGAAGTTTATTTATCACCAAATTTAGAAGAAATCGCCACTTTCTACGCTAAATATCTAAAGACAGAATATGTCGAAAACAAAACTTTTAATAAAAATTTTTGGTTAGATTTTAAAAAGATCTTAGACAAAGATCCAAATAACATCATAAAAGAATTCGACAAAATAGATTTTACACCTATCTATAATTATTTAGAAGAACAAAAGGAACTAAATAAAAACAAATCTAAAGATGAAAAAGACCTAGAAAAACAAGAGAAATCATTATCGGAAGAAAAATATAAATATGCCTATATCGATGACAAAAAGGAACCAGTAGGTAATTATCGAGTTGAACCACCAGGTATTTTCCTCGGAAGAGGAACCCATCCCAAAATCGGAAAACTAAAAAAACGTATATATCCGGAAGATGTTACATTAAATTTAAGTACAGATGCCCCTATTCCTGAAACAATACCAGGTCATAAATGGGGTAAGATAGTCCACGATCGAACAGTTGATTGGTTAGCATCATGGAAAGATCCGATATCAAATAAATTAAAATATGTATGGTTGGGAACACAATCCGAATTAAAGGGACAACATGATATGGAAAAATTCGATCTTGCAAGGAAATTAAAACGTAAAATTAAGACTATTAGAGAACAATATTTTAAAGATATGGAGAATGATCAAGATTTAAAATTAAAACAAATTGCAACAGCAGTTTATTTGATCGATACATTTGCTTTAAGAGTAGGTAATGAAAAGGGTGATGACGTAGCTGATACAGTTGGTGTTACATCATTAAGAGTTGAACATGTAACATTATTAGATTCTGGTATGATTAAATTAGACTTTTTAGGTAAAGATTCTGTTAGATATATGAATGTTGCACCTGTTCCTGAAATAGTTTATGATAATTTAAAAGATTTTATTAAAAATAAATCAAAAGATGATCAGTTATTTGATCTAACAACATCGAATGATATTAACAAATATTTACAACAATTCATGAAGAATTTAACAGCGAAAGTATTCAGAACATTTAATGCTTCCTTTTTGTTTTCCCAAGAATTAAGGAAGATTACAAGAAGATTCGAAAATTACGACAAAGAAGATAAACAAAAAATATTATTAGAAAACTTCAACAAGGCAAATATCAAAGTGGCGAAATTATGTAATCATCAAAAGAATGTTTCAAAGTCTTACAGTCAACAAATAGAAAAAATTAATGAACAAATAAAAGATATGAGATCTAAATTAAGAGCGGCTAAGACACCAAATAAAAAAGCTAATTTGAGAAAGAAATTAAAAGGTTTGAAGAATAAAAAGCAGGTTAAATCTGAAACTAAAAATATTTCCTTAGGAACAAGTAAAATTAATTATATCGATCCTAGGATTACTGTTGCTTTCATTAAACAGAATAATATTCCACCTGAAAAGTTATTCACGAAAGCGTTAATAGATAAATTTAAATGGGCTTTCAATATAACTAAAGATTTTAAATTTTAAACAAAAATATTATCATAATATGTTTTATAAAAAATTGATAATAAAACAAATTATGATATATTATCTAGTTCATTTTATTTTTAAACAAAAATAAAATGCCTCACTTAACCGTCGACGACCTTCAACAAATTTTGAACAAACAAAGATCCCTTTACAATGACGAATTATCATATTTTAAAAACAACATCAATCAACTCGCATATTCTTCATGCAGACAAGGAAAATTAGATGTTGCTAAGTGGTTATATTCCTTATCAAGAGGTGATAAAGAATCAATTGAAAAGTTAGAAAGTTCTTTAGTTAAACCTGAAAATCCATCTAAAAAGATTAAATTAGATTACAATTTTGAAAAGGTTATATTCACTGATGAGACATTTGCACATTGTTGTTTTGATGGTTATAAAGAGGTCGCTAGATGGATTTATGATGTCTCAAAAGTTGACAAAAAAATCAACATAAATTATGATGAAGACAGCCCTTTTTGTAGTGCATGTGAAAATGGTCACACAGACTTAGCACTGTGGTTATATAAATTGTCTAAGATGGATGGGAACACTAAAATTGATCTTAAATCGAAAAGGCAAAAAGCATTCAGCAGTTGTTGTACAAGAGGGTTTAAGGAATTAGCAGAGTTCATTTACAACACATTGAAAGAAGAAGATAATGAGATTGATCTTAATCAATATAAATGTTTAGATTTCAGATACAGTTGTTATTACGGTCATTTAGAAATGGCACAATGGTTACTCAAGAAATCAGAAGAAACTAATAATCCCATTAATATCCGCGAAGAAGATGATTTTGCATTCAAACGTGCATGTTATTACAGTAATATTGATGTGGCACAATGGTTGTGTACTTTATGTCCCGAATATGAAGTTTCTGTGTATGAAAAAACCGTCTACGACTTTAAGGATGGCAAAAATGAAAAGAAAAAGGAGACAAGAATCAAACATTACAAAATCAACGACAAGACATTTAAAGAATTTTCTGGAAACAAAGAGTTTGAAGATTTAATTTCTGCTATTTTCGATTTTTTCGACAATCCCAATAAATAAATAAATAAAAATTTAAATTTATAAGTACTAACCAGTCAATAAACTATTATATCACATAATTTTAAACGAATGAAACACTGTGCAGAATATTCCCTCAAAAATATAGAAGATATGGTAAACTTATATTTGAATAATACTTCGTTATTAGATGATCATAAAGACGTCTATCGTTATGTTATCGATAAAAATTTTGAATTTATTGAACAACAATTAAATGAACAAAAAAAAATTAATACAAGTTTACAGGTTGTTGTCAATAGCTTGCGGTTAGAATATAAATATTCTGAAGAGCAATATATGATGTCGAAATTAGAATATGAAGAAATTCAAAATATTTATGCGAGTATTCAAGTGTCTTATGATAACATGAAAGAAATTTATGGTGAAATGATTAAAATTAAAACAGATAATAATATAGGAGATGAAGATGAGTCTATTTTCAATGAAGCAAATGAACGTTTCAAAGTATTAGAAGATAAAATAGAAACGGGTGAACGTCTACAACACAATATGTTGTTTGAACTTAAGAGAATGGAAAATGAAATGAACGCTTTAGATACTAAAATTACAGAAATAACACAAAATCATAAATTTTCTAGATTACAAGAATTAGAAGAATTTTATCAAAAAGCAAAAGAATTAATCGATAAAATCAATTTAAAATAAAAATTGAATATATTAATATTCTATCATCATTATAAATTTTCAATTAAACTATTAATTTTCTTAACATAATAATGGAGTTCATGTGTTCAAAGTGCACAAAGAATTCGATTTTGACTCAATCACCCCAATGGGATTTCGTTTGTACCCCATGTGGTGGGCAACAGCTTGATCTCCTGTTCACCACTCAAAATTGTTTCGCATGTGGTAAGAACACGAGACAGATTCCTAAATTTTCATCGGCAATATTTGATAAATTTTTTTGTCGTGACTGTTTCACTTCTGGAGCCTTCAGCGTATTCCTTTACGATGATCCTCATAATCCAGTCGTCAATAAGATTCGCGATGATCCTGATCCATTCGTCGATCAGATTTGCGTCGAATGTAACAAGAACAAACGAATGACCAGACTGAGTAATAAGAATGAAAAGTTTGTCTGTTACACATGTCAGACTAAATGATTCAAAAAATAATGTAAGTTTTATTTATTTTATTTATTAATATTATATAATAATGTCGAATTATACACTGATATCATGGAACACTCTTCATAGAACCCATGAGGAAAATTATATGTTAGAGAAATCTGAGGTCATAAAGAAATATGCTGACGAAAATGTAAGAGTCGCAGATCAAGTCAAACTAATCGAAAAAATAGCAAACGAAAAAGGAAATAAAAAGGTCATAATCTGTTTACAAGAAGTACCAGGTGATCTTCTAAAGGCCTTAAAAGATAAATTTACTGATAAATACAGGATTTTCGATTACGCACATAATAGAGAACCCATGCGTATCGAAAAACACAAAACAGAAGAATTCAAAGACGTTAATTTTCATAAATATGTAAATCCGTTAGAATTTTTGGTTACAATGATATCAAAAGATTTAACAGACAATGACACTTATGATTCTACAATTCAATTTAAAAAAGAAGGAAAAGCAATGTTAGCTGTTGTTCTAAAAGATTTTATTACCATTAATACTCATGTTCCTATGATTTTTGACGGTAATGCCCTAATAGATAATATCTACAGACAATATATCGCTCAATATCTTGAAAAGAACGAATTAACTAACATCGTCATTTGTGGTGACTTCAATGCTGACATCCAAGATACATTAAAACGTTATGATGAGGCCGACGTTTATGATAAAGTAACATGTTTCATTGATTACAAAAGAGGAGAATCTACATTCGGAACCAGAGCCATTGATCAATTTATTAGTTTCGGCAATATTAAATTTCAAAATCATTCAGTGGTTGATGTCAATTTTGCATCAGATCATAAATTAGTCTTAACAAATTTCATAATAACTAATGAAAATGTTAAATTATGTGCAGATAACAAAAAGAAATATGCTGATATTTTACAATTATTTAGAGAAAGAAAGTCAAAAAACTATACAGGTCAATATGTTAATTATTTAAGTCCGGATAATGTCCAATTAAACTTATTAAGATATGTTGCCGCCGATCCACAACAAATCTCTGCGATGTTTAAAATATATCGTGATAAAATAAACGAATTGAACAAAAATGATTTAACATATCAAGATCTTGTTGATATCAAAGGAAAAGTTTTGCCGTTAATTAAAGACAAATTTAAGGATGATAGATTATTCGAATTATTTAACGTTCCTGGAGTTTCAATATCTATTGATAAAATATCAGTTCAACCAACTGATCCAAAAATAGTTAATCTAAGAATACCTAAAAATGATTTAATTAATGTGTTTACAATCCCTGGTGAAGACATCAATCAACAACCAGTTCAAGAACCAACTCAACCAGTTCAAGAACCTACTACAGAATCTTCAGGTGGTTATAAGCCTTTTACTTATATCATCAAATATCCGGGAAATATCGATATTAATATTTTAAGATTTAAATCAATTAATGACAATCAAAAAAAACAGATCAATGAATTATGTCGCAATATGATTAACGATTTGTTTGATAATAAAGAAGATTTATCGTTTGATGATTTATTAGAATTCAAGAAAATAGTAATAGACACAATTAAATTTAAATTTAAGAGCGATAAACAATTTGAATTATTTTATCAAAAGGAAATCCCGGTCACAAAATTAAGAAATCCAGTCGTTGTACCTAACATAAATGTCAAGAAGAGTCAATTGTTGAGTATTTTCGGTGATGAAACATCATTAACAACTAATTCGGATAATATTCAAAAGGTGGGAGATGCATGTAAAAAATAAAAATTTAATAAATTTATTTTTTATTTTAAAAATTAATAAAATATTTCTTAAGAAATATTTTTAAACTTAAATTAGTTTGTATATTATTTTATAAATTCAAATAATTATACGTATAAGTAATTCTAGCATATGAATTAGGTAAAGTGGGATCTAAGTTCAATTCTTTCAAATATTTACAAAACACAGCATTTTGTTCCTCTTTCAAATCATCATCAATTTCATCTAAAAACTTCAAAACTTGTTCCATACTCACTTTTTCGAAATCCAAACTTGAAACATCTTTGTAACTATTAATATTAGGATTAACTTGTTTGAATAAATTAAAGATGTTGTCGATATTACCCAAAACTTTCTTCGATAAAACATCATACTTATCGTCTGGTATCGACACTAATTTAAAAATCTTATAAGGAATTCCAGCGATTTGATCAAATAAATGTCTCAAGAAAGTATCATACGGTAATTTAAGATCGTTTTTCTTCTTTAAAGCACTGACTAACAATTCGATATCAGCTTTCATTTGTGATACGACATTGATATCGATAGTGAACAATGGATAAATTAATTTAACGATTTGATATTGTGTTGGATCCTGATTATCCTCTTTAACGTGATAAACAGCTCTATTCCATAATCTTTTGGCTAATTTAACACAGTTTTTATGTTTATCGCTGGCATAAAATGCAATATCTTGTGATAAACTGGCATCATAATCAGTCATTTTAGAACTTAACACTGTTTCATTACCAGCAGGATTAACCCAAATGATGTACAAAATGTTAGTGATTTCGGTATAACGACCATTAAATTTACCCCAGAGATCGAATTTAATAATAGTATCATGTTGGACACAATCAAATAAATTAATAACAGCACCGTTTAGATTCTTTTGTTTGTTAATGATTTCATCAATAGTCCATCTTAAAACATGATATTTTCTGATAATACTATAAACGTCAGCATATAATTTACCGGTCATCTTAGGGGAAGTACCCGAATTTTTGAATAAATTAACAACATTCAAATAGTCTTCCGGTTTCATAATACTTTGTAATTTAGTTAATTCTTGATAAGCGACATTAGGATTATAACCTGGGATATCCTTTTCAAAGAATTCAATATATTCGGGATGAACGTATTTAGTTTTCAACTGACCCAAAGAGGCCACAAATTTATTGAATCTGACATCAAAACCTACTTTAGCATCAGCCAAAAACAAATCGTTTTGCATCTTGATATTATTCATTGTTGAAACTAAATCATCTATGAATCTATTATAGGCATCATTGGCAGTCGGAGCCTTAATACGATATCTTTGGAACATATCGATATCACCAGGATAAGTATGAACCTTCCATCTCGTAGAACCAGCAATTGGGATCTCAAAAGGATCACTATTATGACTGATTTTATTCTCATCACCAACGATGGCAGCATTTAAAACATTAATCATATAAGGATCTAAATATTCACCTTTGATTTTTTCTAAGACATGTTTGTCAAGATCAAAGAAAGGGACTGAAGCGGAATATTTAGACATTTTTTGTAAATCTTCAACAGTATGATCCTCTGATGGTTTTTTGATTGATTCAACCATTTCTCTTTGGAGTTGAACACGTTCTTTTAAGAGTTGAATGATATAAGATTGATCAGCAATTACCTGATTTTTAAGGAACAAGTTTTCTTCATCGTTGTTGTTGTTTCTGCGACCAACATAATCCAATACAACCGCTTTAATTTTATTAGAACACTTCGGCATAAAATATTATATATTATAAACAGAAAACAAAATAAATAAAAAGTTACCAAAAAAAAATTATTCTAAATTCTTTAAATTTAGTTTATTTTTTAAATATCAGCCGTTGATTCATTCAAATGAAAATTTAGATATTGTTTAAACCAATTACCAGACTTCTTTTTAACATTACCGAAAAACTTCTTCTCATCGACCTTAGATTCTTTGATTCTTTCTTTTTCTTCCTTAACAACATCACCTACAACCCATTTAATGAACTCATTGATATTAAAAATTTCAAAAGATACATGTTGTTCTCTTAAATAATCTAGACCTTGTTTTAATCGATTTTCTGTAACAATGATATCAACCAATTTATTGATATCATTTTCTAATTCTAGATCAACTTCAACTAATGTCTTAACCTTAGTTACTGCATGTTCATCACCTTTAACTTTGAAAGTCAAAGCAGGATTGAACGAAAAATCATTAACGACTACTTTATCGTCTTCCACTGACCCCAAACAATTCCAGACAATGCCTTCGCCGACACCTGAAACACCAAAATATTTACCGACAGGACATTCATGTTCGACTTGTTTTGTTTTTTCGACTAAATAATTTTGATAAACGGAAACATGTTCAAAATCAAAATCAGTTTCCCAATGTTCAAACTCTAAAATATGATAAATCTTCTTTTCATGACATTTAACATCAACGAATTTGTTAACATCAACGAAATTCTCACCAACTTTAATACCATAAATGACAAACATTTTATCTAATTTACTCAAGGCAACACCCTTTTGAATGTTACCACCACAAAATTCACCAGCTAAAACAATCGATTCAAGAGTTGTCATTTTAGATCTAATAATATCAAAAAAATGTTTGAATTCATCTTCAATTTTAGATGCGAAAGCCGCAAAACCGGCATTATCTTGCAAAATGTTGATGATGTTATTTCTTGATTGATAATAAATTTCACCATCCTCATTCTGAACAACATCAGCATGAGTACCATGTAATTTAACAGTTCCTCGATATCTTAATTTAGGAAAAGAATCAACTGAAACATATATAGGTTTTCCCTCTTCGTCTTTACCACGATAAGAATGCAATGATTTAAAATTGGAAACAGCAGTTCTGTACTGTTCGATAGAAGGATATTTAATCATCTTAAAATGAAATTAAATAAATAATACAATAAATAAATATCTTAAATTTTCAATTTTTTATCTGTCAGTCATTAAAGGTTCCAATTGTTCCCACATTATTATTTGCCTGTTGATATTTTCATTCCAATTCATAAGTTTACTAAAAACCAATGTAATTAAATAACAAAAATAGGCGAAAAACAAATAAGGAAGAAACACGAAAAAAGATATTGCAGAAGTTACTAGTATGAACATTATACATTTGAAATTAGTAAAATCACCAATCATAATCCTTTCATTAATAATATATTGTTCAATCATTCTTAATAATTTATCGAACAATCCAACAAATGGAGGGTCATAAGCTCCAAAAGAACTACCAGAATATGTTTGATTGAATGTTTTGCACTTTTTTTGTTTTAGAGGATCGATCCTACGACACAGAGGACAAGAGAACTTTGATTTTTCATTTAAAATTTTTAAACAGTCTCCATGATAAACACCGTTACAGTTACAACCCTTAATTTTGAATCTATCATCAACATCTGTTGCATTATGACAAATGATACAATCGTTGTCGTCAAAAGTCATTTCTTAAGAAGAAATAAGATAATAAGAATCGTTTAATTAAAAGATTAACAAAGTATGAAGATTTCAAATTTTTAATAGATAAAAATAAACAAAGCAAAATTGTCAAAGTCTTCGACAGGAACGTTAGCGACCTTTAATTATTTTATTAATTTTTTATTGTGTTATTTTTTGTTAACTTTAATATCAATCATCTGCATATCAACATACAATTTCTCATCAACTTTGCTCACAATATTTAAATCTAATCCTCTATTATTTCCGAACAATTCTATGAACATCACTTCATTAGATTTTTGTTTATTAAAATTCATAAACGAATCTTTACTAATATTAACACCTTTAACATTTTCAGTATAATAAAAATTTTGTTTTTTATCATAATCTGCCATATTTAGTCTAAAACCAAACGTAAAACATAACAAAATTTTATCTAATAAATCATAATTACTGAAATCAACATTAATACTTAGATCATAACTATCAAATATTTTATAACAATTATCTCTTAACTTATGATAATAATCATTAATCGACTTTAAAACATTAATTTTCAAAAAATATTTATAAGCCCAATCGTTCAATGCCACATCATCAGATTTAATAGAACGATATTCATTCATTATTTTATACAAAACTAACAAATCACCATAAGAATCCTTCAGATCTTTAATGACCCTATTAAACTTATCCAACAAAGGACCATTGCTTGGTTTCTTAAATAATTCCATTAAATTATTTTTCAAAACGTCTAAACAAGCGACAATCAAAGCAACTTCTCTCATCGATTTCACCTTATAACCTAACACCAAAGCCAAAGCCATCATAGGATCTAGACGTGTTTCTGCTACCAATTCACCTAAAATTGTTATTTGTTTGTTTTCTATTAAATTTAGACGTTCTAAAGTTTCGATGAATATTCGAACATAAATTTTATCGGGTGGTTCAATGAAATTATCTAAAACATTAATCAATTTATCGATTGTTTCAACATCATCTAAATTCATCAACCTTAAACATTCACCATAAATATTGGATGTTTTAATCTCAGGCTCTGGAAATTTAGCCATTTTTTTATTAAAAGTGTTTTCTGTATAAAGATGATAACAAAATCCTTCTGATAATCTACCGGCTCTACCCATTCTTTGTTTAGCTTGAGCTTGTGATATCAAATCTTTATTTAATAATTTTGCTTTTTTTATGGGATCATATTTACTTTTTAACTCATAACCGGACTCAACAACATATTTTATACCTTCGATAGTCAAAGATGATTCAGCGACATTGGTCGAAACAATTAATTTTCTATTATCAGCATCTTGTTTTTGAACTATTAATTGATTTTCAGCTGACATGGAAGCAAATGCTTCAACACATTTTACACTTTTATGTTCTTTAAATTTATTCAAACAGAAATCTAAAGTCTCGTTAACACTTGTCACGAAAAATAAGATATCTCCTTCGACAGTTTTAGATAAAATATCATCAATAACTTCTTGACCTTTTTCAACATATTTATTTTCTGAGATATCTGTGTCTAAAAATTTAGATACAATAGGATAATTAGTTTTAGAACCGATATCGATTGTTATTAGACCATCAAAATAATTCTCAAAAATCTCATGATTGATTGTAGCACTCATTATTATTAATCTAAAGTCTTGTCTTTGTGATATAACATGTTTTAATTTATATAACAAAAAATCTATTTGAACCTTCCTTTCATGTGCCTCATCAATTATGACAGCATCAAATTCTAATAATAAAGGATCTTTTTCCAATAATGAAACAATTGTTCCATCGGTTGCATACAATAATTTAACATTTTCAGATACCTTTTTTGCACCTCTAAACTGATATCCGACATAACTTCCTAATTCAACATCTAAAGTTTCAGCTGCAAATTCTGCTGCCGTTAAAGTGGATGATCTTTTAGGTAATGTAATGGCAATTTTTTTAGCATAATTAAAGTAATGTAAGACGAATTTAGGTAATAAAACGGTCTTGCCAGAACCAGTCCCGCTTATGATAAGCATCACTTGATGGTCATTTAATTTATTGATAATATTTCTAGCTTGACTATAGGCGGGAAATTGGCTCCAAACTTTTGATAACTGTTTATAATTTTCAGAATAAGGTTGATTATTTAGAGGATTTAAATTTATGCCTTGGATATCTAAGATTCCGATATTATTATTTTCGTTATTCATATTATAAAATTATTTAAAAAAATTTCGATAATTAAATATTATGCCTTCTTTATTTTATAAAAAATCCGATGCCTTAGAATTCATAAAACGAAATCCAGATCTTAAATTGTTCAGTGAGGATATATCAACAGACAACAAAAAACGATTTATAACATGTTCTTATGATTATATTCATGGTGTTTCCAAACAAGATAAAAATCATTATTATGAAAATATCGAACAAAATCAATCAGTTAAACTACATTTTGATTTAGACCATAAATTAAATTCAGATGAAGAAGACACTCAACTGTTCGATCTTGACGAAATAATCAAAGAAATCAACAATTTACTGAAAAATTATGATATCGATAATCAAGAGGTAATAATATTAACGGCATGTACAAATGAGAAAGAATCTTATCATATCATCTATAAGAATGTAGTGTTTGATGATATTTATAAAATGAAATATTTCACTCAAGATTTAAAAAATAAATACATCGATAAGTTAATTTATAGAACAGGTTGCTTTAGATTATTATGGTCTAGTAAAATTAACAAAAATAATAAACTAAGATATTTTAATAGTATCAATTATGAGTTCAAAGATGACAAGACTTTGTTTTATGATTGTTTGTTATTAAATTTACCAGAAGAATATAACGAAATCGACATCGAAATACCAGAAAATCAAAAATCAGAAAATAATCAAAAAAATAAAGATAAAAATAATAATAATAACAAAACCTATGAATTAAATACTTCAAATAATTTTAATTTAAATTATGATCTAGCAATTCTTAGAAAATATGTTAATTGTTTATCATCTAAAAGAGCAGATAATTATAAAGATTGGGTTGATATAGGGATGTGTTTGTTTAATACGGATAAAAAATCGTTTGAGATTTGGCACGAATTCAGTAAAAAAAGTAAATCTTATACATCAAAAAATGATTGTATCTATAAATGGAATTCGTTTTCTGAAACCTCTAACAGTAAACAAACAATAGGAACGTTGATATCTTATGCCAGTTTAGATAATCCCATTGAATTCAGTTATATTAAGAAACCTTTTGATGAAAATTATAAACCGAAAAGGTCATATCTAAAAAGACAATTCATACAAAGTTTCATACAAAATCATAATTAACAAATATATATTAAAATAATTCGAAGAATTATTTTAGTTTAACTAAAAATAAGTAATATTTAAATCAACAATCAAAGTCACATGACAAACAACATAAAATTAAGTGCGTTTTATTTTTAAAATTAAATACTATAAAACAACTTAAAAGTCACTTAAAGACTTGTCCAGAAAAAGGGGATTATAGGGGTTAGCGGACAACGGTTTCATCATTGGGTGTTACTGTTGATTGATTTGAGGGGTTAGTTGATGGATTAAGATGACGGATTAGTTTAAAGGTCTGTTTATTACGGAAGCATTAAACAGTGCATTGCATGTATAGTTTAGTCGGTACTAGTGTTTCGGGTGATTAATATAACGGCAAGCAGTATACGGCAAGCATTAAGATGGAACCGTTATACGAAGAAAAATTTTATAAAAAGAATGGGGACCGCGTTTAAAAATTAATTTAACATATATAAAAAGAATCAAAATAATGACTTAAAGATTTATGGGGATATATTAAATGTGATTAAAGAGCCTGGTCAACTCAATCACTTACGGAAGCTGGGATATTGGTCCTAAACGGTCTTTGTCAGTCATTGTTTAGCGGAAGTCATAAATGATATAAGGCGACGAAATCAAGCCTATTAAGAAACATAAAATATTTCATAAGAAATATTTTAAAACTAAATTAACTTTATTATATCAAGGCTCATTAACATCGCCAGATATCATAATAAAAACCATAAAACGATTTTCATCAGATGGTTATCCTCCTTTATAGTTGTATAAGCTGTCGTCACTCCTTAGGTCGTTCCCAGGACTATCACTTAAGTTATCAAAATAATTTTAGCAAATTATTTTATTATTTCCCATTTTATGAAGCCTTTAAACAATCATAAAATGATCAAGATAACGACAAAACAATGATATAGGGCGACGAATTAAACCTATAAAATATAAATATCGTATGATTTTTATATTTTGGTAAAATTGAAATCACTTATATATTGTCATCAACGTATTATATCAAACTATAACCTGTTTATTAATGGAATCAGTTGAGATCAACTGGCCATATGAAGGTTCTGAAGTTTTATTATACGGTAAGTTCACAAAAGAATGGAAGAAATACAGAATGGATCATTTCAACAATAAATGGTCAATTACCATAAAACTTAAACCAGGTACATACGAATACAAATTCATAGTAGATGGTAAATGGTTCTACGATATTATGAAGCCAAAAATTGATGACGGTTTTGATGGCAAAAATAATATTTTGAGAGTCACGAACAGTTCGATGATATCGGTAGTTTATACATCTAGTATTTTAGAAAAAACGCCAGAGGGTGATATTTTAATATTTTCAAATAAGGAATATGATTTAAAAACGATAAATGAATGGCTCGGAAAACAAAAACACACATATAAATTTGTCGTTCTAAATAATCAAGATATCAAAAAAATTAAATCATTGGAAGAAGCATCATTAATAATCAACAACGGAACGATCATGAACGGTCTAAACCTAAAAATTAAAGGCATAACACTATGCTGCCTACAACCTTTTAAGAGAACAAATTCAACATCAAGTATTTCCTCGATATCTAGTATTTCTTCTAATATTTTAGAAGAAATGACAAAAGATATTAAGGATGATATCGATGTTATTATAACTTATGATAAACCTAAATTGAATAATTCGTTGTTTAAGAAAATAAAATTATTGAAACCGTTATTTCAATTATCTGGTGATTCTAATGAAAAATTTACACATTCATGGAAATCTAACAAAAATGTTACATGGGACGACAAAAATGACACTGTTTTTATTGGGGGTGAAAATATAAACAAACCCATAGTTTTACACGTGAAACCGAAATATTAATTTTTTTTATATATAGATGTTATATAATGAATATCTCGGATATTCTAGTTGATGTCATAGATAACTTTAATGGGTATTTATCAGCATTACAATCAGAAAATAAAAATCTTAAAGTGGCAGTACGCAACAAACAAGTTGTCACTGTCGAGAAATCTAAAATAATTTTTGATCCAAATGCTGTTCATATAATAAATGGTTTACAAGTACAAATAGCATCAAAAAAAAATCAAGTAAAAGATTTAGAAACTGCTATAAGAAAAAGAAATTTACAAATTAAAAATTTAAGTATTCAAATAAGTACAGTGGAAAAGGTCAAACGTGATGCATTACAGAATCAAATAAATATTTTAATGCAAGAACGACAAGTTATGGGCACAAAATATAAAAAAGCATTTGATGATTTGAAAAAATTAACAAAAGCCCATGATGATAAAATTAAAGAGAATCAAAAGTTAACAACCGATTTACAACAATCACAACAAAATTTACAACAGCAACAACAAACTAATCAGACATTACAAGGACAATTAACCACTCAACAGGGTAATTTAGCTGCGTTACAAAATCTTAATACTGCATTGAATACAACAGGAACTGGAACAGTGAAAGGTCCAAATGTGACAGCATTACAAGCTCAAATAGTGCAGTTGGCAGCACATGCACAACAGTTACAAAATGAAAATGATAATCTCAAAAATCAATTGAATATTCAACTAACAACACCACCAATTCGTTATGATCAATGTATAAAATTAATTAATGATATAGGCGCAAAAGGATCTGCATTTGCACTTAAAGATTGGCTCCAAAACAACGAAGACGACATTTTCTTTGATGAGACTGAAGATAAAGATAAAATTTTAGGTGATGTCAAAACGTGTGATAATTTATACAGACCACAACTAATAAAAGATGCAGATTGTTTAGATATTTATAAATATTTTATGAATGATGATAAATTGATAGAAATTAACGAAGAAGAACTAATGAGAATTATCAACGAATCACTAAAGCCTGAATTTAAAACAAAATTGAACGAATGTTATAATTTAACATTTCCTGTATTAACAAATTATAAAGACATACAAACTAAATTTAATGATAATCCAGCAGATTTCGAATTGAAAAATCCTAAGAAGTTAATATTAGACCGTTCATTTACAGATGAACAAAAGTTGAATCATTTTTATAATTTCTTAGTGAAAGGAAACGTCGAATCAAAATATGGTATATTTTATATTTCTGAAAAAGGAACACAAATTAATGGCAACGAGGTTATGAATTTTTTGACTAAGGGTGCAGGTCAAAATAATTATAAGGATATATATCAAAATTTAGTAACGGATGATACTCTAAATAACTTAATAAATTGTAATCAACAAAATTATGGTCTCAAATTTCTTAAAGTAAACATTGGAGGTACAGCTTTTGCATATCCCGTTTTTGCGGTGTATAAAGATCCAAATGACGGTAGAGAAGGATTATATGCTCTCAAAATATTCGTCCAAACAATGGATCCAAAAATAGAAGCAAATCTTAAAACATATCAATTGGCATATAATGAATTGAAATTCTTTGACATATTCAATAATGGTAACTATAATTCATTACCATTCGTTATTAAAGGGAAATCTTTAAATAAAACATGTGATGTAGCGCCTGCACAACCTTATTTGAAATTTGACAAAATGGAAATTGATTTTACTGATGAAACTGGTACACAAGGGAAATTCAAAGTTACATTAGAAAAATTCTTAGGTGAAAATTGTGCCTTTAATTATAACAGAATGATAATGGATGATTTAGTTAAATATTATACAACAAACAATGAAAAAATCTTAAAACAAATATGTAAACTAGAACAAATCAATAATAACACAACATTGGACAGTTTAACAGACTTATTATATAATAGCAATTTTATGAAAAAAAAAACTATATATAAAATCGATGTAACAACATCAGGAGGAAATCGTATTTATTGTGTTAATAACAATTTTTTGAATACATTATTCGACTTGAAAAACAATAACCAAATATCGGTTAATAATATTAATTATTTATCTGAACATCTGACAAATGTCGCAACCTTAAAAATATTATGTGATGGTTTAGCAATCATTGAAAATAAGAAATTAACTGCCATATATGATAGAATAGTGACAGTAACCGTATCAGTCAATAATTTATCAAACGGCAAAACAGCGAGTATTCAACCATTAGTTTATAAATCAAATAGAGACATACATGTTTTAATAAATATATCATATGCATCATCAGTCATTGATTTTGATCGCGAGTTTTATGAAGTTTATTATAAAATATTGTATGATAAATTATATAATGAAACAAAAAATATTATATCTACATCAAAAACTGATACAGCATCATTAAAAACAATAAATATTTCTAAATTATACATTGGATATATTACTTCATACATAAACGAAATCAAAAAAATGATGTATAAAACCTATTTATTCGAAGAAAAAAAGTATTATACTGGTATTGTAATCTTAGGGGGATCAGAAAGTTCTAATACAAATGTTCAACAATCAAAAATAACACAACATGCTATTAGTGCAACTGCTGAATCAATTAATGAATCTTTATATATTTACAGTCCTGACACTTATAAATATATTTTGTTCAAACAGTTAAGTAGCAGCATAAGAAATAACAGATTAACAACAAGAGAAGAAAAAAGATTAAGATTTTGTAATGAAAATAAAATTCAGACTCATACATTCACAACTAAATTTTTGTTGTTAGAATATGCTGGAGAGGGGGGTGTTTGTTCGATTCTTGAAAAACCTGAAATTTCAGATGAACAAATCATTCATTACGTGTTTGAAATTATGTTCCAAGTTGAAAAAATGTATAAACAATATGATGTTTTTCATGGTGATTTACATATTAATAATATTTTATTTATGAAAGATGAAAATTATGATCAACATCAACAAAAATACTATAAATTATCATATACAGATAATGGTAAAAAACTAAAAAATTTGTATATACCAATTCATTCCATAAAACCAAAAATAATAGATTTTGATAAATCTAGGTTGAGTAAAACATCAAATCGAATTATTACAGATACTTATGTAAAAATGGAGACATTGGTAAAAAATATGAAATTACCTTTGACAACAAATATAAAAACTGCTGCCGACAGGTTCATGATTACTTCCAAATCGGTAAAACAAGATACATACGATGTTATAATAGCAGGTGTTAAAGCCAAAGGAAAAGAGAACACCCAAACTGGAGGTAATATAACGTATATGATTGATGCTTATTCATATATATATACCGCCATTTTTGATGCACCAAATATGGCATCAATAGCTGGCATCGTCACAACCATTTCAGCAGTAAAGCAGTATAATCAAACAAAAAATGACGAAATTAATCAAAAAATAATGGGAATAGATAAAATACGTAGTGATACTGGAATCTTTAGTAATGATAAAAAATTTAGTAATATGCAATTTTTCAATCTTTATGACAATACAACAGTGAATAACCTATTAACAACAATGACAATTAATAATATTAATGTAACACAAATTGATTTTCCTAGTTTTACAGGAATAGATAATCAAGATATTGCAGACATAATACAATCAGATACAAATTTTAATGATACATATAAACAATACGAAAAGTTATATTTATATTCATTCAGTGATCTTTTAAAGGCATTTACACAAATTGCATGGTTCGTCATTGACAAAATTAAAGATGAATACATTAAAATAGTAGAAGATTTTTTGAAATTTGACTTTATAACTACAACACAATCAGACAACTTAAATTCCGATTTATCAGACATTAAACAAAATTTAACACAAAATGTTACTAATGATATCACACTAATAGACAAAAATATTAATACCGAATTACCTGGAGGAACAAGAACCGATTTCGACACATGTGTTAAATATTTTTCAGAAACATATCAATTATCATGGTATGAAATAATCAATAAAATGTTTTCTCCCAATTTTGTAGATATTGTTGATACAATGTCAGAAACGGAAAATAACATGGCTTTTTATTCTCCATTAATGAAAAATCGTATTGCACCTGCCATAAGTTCTGGTGATATAACATATTTTATAATAACACTTTTAGCATCACTTGGTCACACAATAGAAAATGATACAATTAAGATAAATAATTTGCCGCAATCATTTGGTAGTTTCGACGGTTCTGGTTTAATAAAAAAGGTTGCGTCGACCATTTCATCAGAACAAATTTGTCCCAAGGATCCATCATCATTGGTGGTAAGACCATATCTGACTGAATTTTTGAAACATTTAATTCATGCCATTGATTTTGTAGGAAATACTAATAAACTCAAACCATATATATCTCATAAATTATCCACACAATATATCAATCATATCGACATCGATGCTTCTGGTAATATTATTTTTAATCCAGATATACCACAAACTGATCCTTATCCAGAAAAATCATTTACAAAAACTAATAATGGGCCTAAAATTCATGGATTGAAACAAGAAATTGATAACATGACTTATATTCAATTACTCGATGCAATCAATGAAACAGAAAAAGAAATAAAAATACGAGAGAAGGATTATGCAGATGCACTTACCAGCAATAAATCACAACAGAATGTCGATATATTACAAAAAAATGTTGTAAAATTAAAAGATAATCTTCAAATTTATAGATCATCCATTCCAGCAAAGGAAAAAACTCTAGAAAATATATCATTACAAGAATTACAAGATAATATAGATGTGTATACACAACAAATAGATGCCATAGAGAATAGAATTAAAGAGTTTGCTACACCACAACGTGAAGAAATACTCGCCAGGGAAATAAAAAAAATCAAAAAAGTAAGAGCTTTATATAGAAAAATATATGATAAAAAAGTATTACTTGAAAATATATCTAAAATGAGTATTTCTGAATTAAAGGAAAAGATTGCCGATTTCAATTCACGAATTATACCGTTGAATCAAAAAATTAAATCAGAAGAAGCTGTTGTAACAATATCACAAAATTCAAAAGATACAGATAAAGGTTCATTGACCATATTAAATCAAGAAAAACGCCCATATGATGAAAGTTTGTCGACCATCAAAGATAATCTCACTGCTGAATTTACCAATAGGACACTTGTAAATAACGTCACAACAGGATTAACAAATCTTGTTACAAAAATTAATCAAACTATAAATGTAATGAATGATTTGGAAAATGATTCTACCGCAAATCCCGGAAATAAACTAAACAATGACAAACAAATTAAATATCTTTATAAAGATATATCAGAATTTGTCTCCATATACAGTGAACCGCAATTATTTGACATGAAAATAGTATTTGACAGCAATACCGGAACATTTAAATTTTTTGGTAATAATCAATCACAACCATATGTTGACGAATTGGCAAAAATCATACAAATTCCTGTTCCAATAATGACTATAGGAACGGCGGTAACACCAGGAGGAACACCAGGAGGACCACCACCCCCACCAGGACCACCAGGACCACCAGGACCACCACCTCCACCAGGACCACCACCTCCACCAGGACCTCCAGGACCTGGAAAAGCGGCATCCGGAACATCTGGAACATTCATAGATATTGATTTTGAATTTGGAAATATTACATCATTATTATATTTATTGGAACCATATATGACTAAAAAAGGAATGTTTACGACACCAGCAAATCCAGTCGTTGACTCGATCACACTTTAAAGTCGAATAATAAAAAATTGAAAAATTCAATGATTTTATGATGTCTTAAATATTAAATATATTTATTGAACTTATTCTGCATGGATTATGATCTTGAAGAAACACGAGAACGTATCATTGGAAATGATACATTTCAAAAGTTATTATCATCAACATCTGACGAAGGTGAATCTGTTAAAGAAGAAATTAAATTTTTATTTTGGTTAATTAACGAAAAAAAGTTTGACCTAACAATCTATGAATTCAACAAACTAATCGATAAATTAATAGAAGATGATCTCATGAAGGTCATCATCAAAAATGATAATACTATATTATCACAAATGACTGTACGTCATATTTTCACTCAAAAGCAATTCGAAAGTATAATATGGCATTGTGATGTCTTTGATCTCTTAGAGACCCTAGATAATGAATTCATAGAAAATTTAGTTAAAAAAGATTTTCAATTTCCAGATGATACAATTAAAATGTTGTTGCAAGATTGTAAAACATTAACTTCTAATCAACAAAAATTATTAAAAGACAAACTGAAACCTAATTTTGATATGGTCAAATTTAAACATTTCGTTTTAACCGTCCACACACCTTCATCGGTTGTTAATTATTTGAAGAAAAATGAGGTGACAGTCAATTATGAAATTGTGTTTGCATTGACGGCATGGTTAAGATCTAATGCAATGATGCAAGATTTTCTGGAAATAGGAATGGAAAGAGACATAAGAATTTTAGAATTTTTATGTACAGATAATTCAATCGATTTTGGTAAGATTACTGGAATGGAACAATACATCGATGAAGTAATCAAAGAATTAAAGTCAATGGATATTCATAAATTGAATTTCATGTTTTCGATCAAATCTTATAAAAATATGTTGACGATTATCATGAAATGTATGGATCATAAAATTTACTTTTCCATTGACAAATTGAAACAATTGATGAAACAAGTTAATTCTTATACTTTACATAACAGTGATATTCAAGGTTATCGTTTTGAACATAATTATTCTGAAGAACCAACTGGAGAATATTTTCAGATCTTGTCGTTGTTCTTAGAACTGAATCCTGATTTGTATGGTGTTGACTTTTTAGAACATGTATGTAAGGTGAGAGATGAATTGATGTTTGATTTGATCATCGATCGTGTTGAAAATTGTTCAGAAGAATGTGTTCTAGCGTCATGTGAGTCTGGATCAAAATATATGCTTAAAATTCTACTAAAGAAACATCCAAACTTGGCAACTGTTAAATGTTTTGATCGTTTACCGACAGGTTATCGTGGATCTAATACTGAAATCTGCGATGTTTTGATGGATTATGGTTTGGGGATAACACATGAAACGATTGATATTTTGTTGAATAGAGGTATTTGGTATCATGATCTGAATAAATTTGGAATCGAATATGATCTTAAATTATATGAATTGTGTCATAAACACAACGAATATCCATATCAATATATGAGCAAAATTTCTAATATTAACATTGATGTGAGAGATATGATCAAGGCATATAATTGTGATGAACATAAAGTTATTGAACAAATTTTGACGTCAGATGTTAAGGTGGATCATATGATGTATGATGATGCTGTTAGCAAAAACAAACCGATTTTGGTTGAATTCTTTGAAAGAGAATACGGGTTTAAGCCAAATATTCGCACCTTGTTGAGAATCGACGATTTTAAAAAAAGAATGGGCTACTTTAAAAGAATTGAAGAATTCGAAAAACAAAAAACAAAAAATTAAAAAAAAATATTTTAATAAATATAAGCATAGCTGAAGCTATCAGTATTAAACCATAATATGGCTCGTTGACACTCGCTTTCAGATTTAACGGATTTTTTTATTTAAATTTATATCATAAAAAATTGATAATCGTTCATGTTAGTAACATCAATTAAATTTAATTTATTTTCGTTATATTTTCAATGGATAAAGACAAAGAAAACCTTGAGAATTTGACTGATCCCGTCACTTTCGAACTCTTAGACGATCCTATTACTGTTCCCTGTTGTGGTCGTGCATTTTCGAGAGAAACTGTTAAAATGTTGGATCCGAAAGTTTGTCCTATGTGTAGAAAAGATTTATCGTCGTTTAATGCTTTTACTGCTCCTAAATCTGTCACAATTCAACATATGATTGATACTCATCTTAAAAAGCCTTCCGAAAAAGAAGAAGAAGTAAAATCTGATTCTGATCAAAAATGGTCAGCAAATTTGAATGTCATGGAAGATCTTAAAATCGGTAAATTAGAAATTAAAAGTACTAACAACAAGTTAAAATTTGAAACTTTGATCGTGACAATTGTCGACAAGTCAGGATCCATGGGTGTTCAACCGACAGATGATACTTCAAGTCAACCCATCGAACAGGTTAAATATTCTTTAAAAAGATTCGTTGATTATGCTTATGCTAAAAAGAATCTTAAAACAGTAATCGTTCCTTATTCGGATACGGCATCACAGATTCCCATTAACACTATTAATGCTAGAAATTCTTATGATTATCACATCAATGGATTGTCACAAAACATGGGTGGAACTAACTTTTCATCTGCTTTTAAGGAACTAGTCGAAATTTGCATACAGAATAATGGAAATGACTTAATCAGTTCTTTGATAGTCGTATTCTTGACAGATGGTGAAGATTCTTCGATTGAGAAAAAAAACAGAAAGAAATATCTTGTTGATCCTCTCAAAAAAGCTGTTAAAGATTCTTGGTCTAAACCGTTTACTATTCATTGTATTGGTTTTGGTGCACAACATGACAGTGAATTTTTGAACGATTTGAGGGTTATCGGAACATCTGAAGGCGCTTATCGTTATGCCGATCCAAAGGATAATCTTGACAGTCTATCGAACAAAATCAACAGTATTATAGACGTTATTGTCAACCAGACGATTATCCCGATTCAATTGACACCAACAGAGAACTCGTTGCCTATAATTTCAGGTGAAAATGGAGAATATTGGGTGAATTTAGTGGACTTTGATGACAAAGAAATAGATTATAAAGTGAAAATTGGAACCGAAGAACTAGTTTTAAAAGTTTCTGTCAATAAATCTTCTGATCAATCTAAGTTAAAATCTGAATGGTTAATTAAACAAGTTGACGAAATCGCAGCAGAATTACTAATCCTATCAAAACAAGAAGATGGTCTCGATAAACAAATTCATATGGAATTACTCAAAAAGAGATCTCAATATTATTTAACGAAAATTATGGAAGAGACAGACCTTGACCGTCTTAACAAACTAATCGAAACTTTGAACGACATCAAAGAAGGACAAGATGTTAATATGATGAAATTGAATGACTTAAGATTTGAGGGTACCTTCGCGACTAAATCTTCTGGTGATTCAGCTAAACAAGCAGCTGCTTATACACCATCATTTTATAACCCAAATTATGTTGCTCCAGCACCTGTTGTAAAGAAAAATCCTTGGGTTGTCATCGCTAAGACAAAATCCAAGTATAACACGAAAAAGGATGCTAAAGAAGTTTTTGTCGTTGTTAGAACATGGGGAAACGAAAGAGCCACAGAATGGATCAAAAATCAAACAACATTTGATGATCTAGATCAAAATGGTTCAAATGCTTTAATTCATACCAGTTCCATTAAAAAATGTCAACTTACTAAAGTTCTGTTAGAAACCGGTAAGTTTAACATTCACGATAGAAACAAAGATGGTTATTCGGCTTTAGATATGAGTATTCTGTATGGTTGTTGGTTGACTTTCGATCTTTTAGTGGAAAATGGTGCCAAACCTAATGTTGATGGACAACTTCTTTTCAGGACATGTATTCAAAACGGATATTATAACACTGCCAAACGTATATTGAAACACAAATTTGCTTTCATTGATGCCGAAAATATCGATGATGCTCCCAGTAATGAAGCCATTCAATGGTTGAGTATGAACAGTCAAAAGGAAATCAGTTATGAGACAGCTATTCTGAAAGGGATGTATGACATTGTCGAAGAAAAATTATCAACAATCGAATCTCTGTCCTTAAAACCTTACTTAGAAATCTTGGAAAATCCCACATCAGATCATGTCAAGATATTAGACCTGTTAATCAAAAACAAAAAAGTAGACCCTTACGAACTTTTCGATGTTCAACATGAAGACAAGTCTGAAATTACTTGGCCACTTTATATTGCAGCTGAAAAGGGTCATACACAACTGCTCAAGATGTTGTTAAAGTATTCTAATAAAGATCAAATTAATATCCAAAATTTAAGAGGAATGACCGCTTTGTGGAAAGCATCCGATAACAAAAACGTTGACGTTGTAGCTAATTTGTTATTTGCTGGTGCTGATCCTAATATTGTAGATTTCGAAGGTAATAATCCTTTGGTTCCAGCCTGTCGTAAAGGAAATGTTTCGATCATTGAGCTGTTGTTAGAACATAAAGTTGATCTTAAGGGACATAATCCAGATCGTGATAATGCTATCTTGATGTGTTGCAGAACCGGTCATGCCGAAATTTTAGAATTAATCCTAAAAACTTTGTCCCAAACGGATCTTAATTATTGGTTGTCTAGATATGCTGAAATTGATGGTTTTACTCCAATTTTTGCCGCAACTGAATTAGATAAAACATCTTGTATCAAAGTTTGTCATAAATATGGTGCATCATTGGAATCGTCAACGAATGATGATAATAAGATTATTGCTGGTGCAACTCCAGTTCATTTGGCATGTCATTATGGCAGACTAAATTCTTTGAAAACTTTGTATGATCTGAAAGCAGATTTTACTAAGAAGACAACAATTGGTGGTTTAACACCTTTACATATTGCCATTAAAAACAGTCATATGAACGTTGTTACTTATTTGTTGCAATTGGAAGAAGGCAGAAAATGCCTAGAAATTAGAGATGATGACGGAAAACTGCCATCTTATTATGCCAATATGATTGGTAATGAAAATATTTTCAATAACTTTTTCGCCGATTATCTTGCCGTTTTGTTGGACAAATCTTTGACATCTTCATCAGATGAACAAAGAAAGAAATGTGCTGACATTCTAGTTAAATACGGTTCAATCGATTGTAATTATGATAATATCATAAACATTAACTTGAATGGTCTAAGTCTATTATCACAAGCCATCGTCAGTAATGACAATCATTTAATAGATTCGCTCCTTAAGATGTCATCAACAGCCTTCAATAAGTTAGATGAAAATGGTCTCTCCCCTGGTTTCTGGGCAGTTATTACAGAAAAACAGTTGCCTTTAATGGTGACAGATGAAGATGTCAGTAAAGTTCAGAAAGTTTTCGATAAGATGAATGAAAACGTCCAAAATAAGATGTTGTTGAAGTTTAAAGACAATATCGGTAAATCTGATTCAGACAAGTTACAAACAATTGATAAGATGAATGACGGTTACAACAACAAAGTTTCAGAAAAAGTCTTATCAGTCCTCAAAAAATCTAAAGATGATGATCATTCTTTGTTAGGATTCTTTGATAAGACTAAAAGTTTCAAACGTGATGCTCAGGTTCATCTGATTAAGACAATTGCTAAGGGTGAAACAGTCTTGCAACCACATCATATTTTAGCATTGTATTTGTACACATCCAATGAAACCATATTCCATCAAGTTAACAAAGCTTTGTTAGAATGGAACAAAAATGGTCTTTATCAACCTTTCATTAACACTTTATATCAAGCAGTTGATCTTTTGCCAGCATATGAAGGGGAAGTTTATAGAGCCATTGAAACGAATTTCGATCCTGAAAATCACAAAATTGGTAACATCGTGAAATGGGATTCTTTTAGCGTCTGTTCTACTGAGTATACCAGTTGCGTTGAACTCATCAATAAGAAGAAAGGTGTAATTTTCATAATCAAAAGTAAATCTGGTAAATTGGTTAACAAATATTCCAAAACAGAAGTAGATCAAGAAGTAATGTTCTTACCTGAATCAACATTCGTCATTAGTAATCATTATCAAGCTTCCATTATTTGCTTGGGTCAAGAAAATATCAGAAATACTACTTTCTCATTTAATGCTAAAAATATTGATGCCTATATGAAGAAGGTTGCTAATAATGAGGCGACAATTGTTGTCGAGTTAACGGAGGTAGAATCTAAGAAACAAGATAAATTCAAACAAAAGTTCATTGAAAGTTGTGTCTAATCTGAACTAAAAATTGATTTTTTAAATTTATTGCAATCTAATTTAAATTAAAAACATTTATTATTATTCATCATGGAACCTGAAAAATCATCCAATGATCTAGTTATGTATATTGTCGTTAACGAAGATCTCAAGATGAAACCCGGTAAAATTGCATCTCAGGTGGCACATATCGCTGGTTTGATCACGGAAGAAATTATCGAAAAAAGTTTCATGATTAATCCGACACCGAAAGAATGTATCGACTATAAAAAATGGAAATTATCAGGTCATGCGAAAATTGTTTTAAAAGCATCCAAACAACAAATGATTGAATTAATTAATGTTCATAAAGCACGTTATGTGATTGATGAAGGAAGGACACAAATTGAACCTGAAAGTCTAACGGTCGTCGGATTTTATCCCAGATCGGATATGAAAGAGACGATGAAAAGTTTCAAATTGATGAATTAAATAAATTAAAAATAATAAATATAATATAAATAAATAAATAAATAAATAAATAATAAAAATTTACTTACAGAGCTGTTGCAACAGTTCTGATCTTAACATTCATCATCTGAAGACCATTCGTCCTCAGCAGATCATTAAAAGGGATGATAAAAGATCCCAAAGTGCGCTTCTTTTCTTCCTCGGCAAGACCATAGGGAACAAAAAACAGTGTATCACCCTCAAGAAGGAGATTGGCAACAGGATCGGTAAGCAACTTCTTGATTTCAGCATTGATTGTATTCAAGTCGCTTTCCGCAAACAGGCTATTGTCGACAAGTTCAACAGGGAAAATCAATGTATTCTCGTACCTTTTTCCATTCGCTTCTTGATCATCGAAACGAACAACAAACTGAAGGTTTTGTTCAGAACTTTCAGTTTCGACTTGAGTCGATTCCGTGACACGAACAGGGACATTGTCCTTCTCAGGAAGAACAGTAGACTTGACAACCCAACGACAAAAAGAAGCAAGCATAATTCACAAAAGAGATAATTAAAGGCCCTTTTATTAGAGATAATCAATAATTTTATAACATCAATTTTTTTTTATTAATTATTTTATCATATTTGATATCATGAGAATCAAAAAAATTTGATTTTATTTATCGCAACATTTTATTTAGTTAATAAAAATTTAAAATAAAATGTTATCAAAATTATTAAATGATTTTATCGAATCATCAACTTACAGATATGAAAATTTAGATCA
>Ga0206821_10041_pt2 | contig 29886 bp, 26 predicted proteins | sample Alteio_BWOrgCont_85_FD_152860 | JGI IMG/M metagenome (GOLD analysis project Ga0206821, IMG submission 152860) | Enriched cells from forest soil in Barre Woods Harvard Forest LTER site, Petersham, Massachusetts, United States -... | ecosystem: Environmental > Terrestrial > Soil > Temperate forest >...
TTTATAAATTCTTTTTCAAAAAATGCTTAAAAAATTCTAAGACTATTGTAGTCGATTCAATAAGCACTAAAAATGATTTAATAAAATATTTCGAAATTCCGGCAGAAAAAATTTATGTCATTTATCCAGGTTATAAAGACAATACTAGGGATGTAAAAAAGATAAAATACGCTATCGATTTTCCCTACATACTATTTATTGGGACAATGGAGCCTCGAAAAAACGTCGAATCAATAATAAAAGCATATAAACGTCTAAAAGATACACAAAATATTAAACAAAAGTTAATTCTCTGCGGCAAAAAAGGATGGCTATTTGAAAATATCTTTAATTTAATTAAAAAATTTGAGCTTGAGAAAGACATACTTTATTTTGGCTATATCACTAACGAAGAAAAAAAATATTTATACAAGCACGCAGATTTTTTTGTTTATCCTTCGTATTATGAAGGATTTGGAATCCCAGTCCTTGAGGCAATGAGCAATGGCTGCCCGACGATTACTAGTAATATTTCTAGCCTTCCTGAAGTGGCTGGCAATGCAGCAATTTTGGTCAAACCAGACAGTGAACAAGAACTAGCAAATGCTTTTAAAGAACTTATTCATAATAAAACTCTACGGGAAAAGATGAAAAAGAAGGGCTTAGAACAGTTGGAGAACTTATCTAACGAAAAACAAATAATTTCGTTATTGGATTCTATTAAATAAATTACATATGAAAAAAATAAATAAACAAAAAGAAATTGGACACTGGGGAGATATCATAGAAGATAAAATAAAGCTAATTAAAAAATTCGCAGGCAAACGTATATTGGACGTTGGCTGCTCGAAAGGAGATTATGTTTTTTATCTTATTGAACATGGCTATGACGCATATGGCTGTGATACAGCAAAAGACATTCGCTGGAGAAAAAAACCTAAAAATTTTAAGGTTGGAAATATTTATAACCTACCCTATGAAAAAAAATCATTTGATACAGTAATAGCCTTCGAAATATTCGAACATTTAGATAATCTGCCCCTAGCTCTAAAAGAAATTTCTCGAGTTTCAACCAAAAATATAATTATTTCTGTTCCCAATTGTGAATTGCCTCAAGTTTTTTATAATTCTGGATTAACCTTTTATCATCATATTGATAAAACTCATATAAACCATTTTACGGGAAACGATATTCGAGAATTATTACAGACATATGGATATACTATTAATGCGTTTAGCTATATAAGTCCTATACGCTCTGAGGTGCTTTTTTTGTATTCCTGGTATATCCCCTTACCTATTGCTTCATTTATTGGAAAAATATTGAGTAAAATTTCGATTAACAAAAAAATTTACAGTGATTTACTTGTAGTTGCATCAATAAAAAATAACCATTAATCTATGAAAAAAACATCACTTGGATACGGAACGCTTTATATTTCAGTCTCATCATTTATATTCATTTTTTCAGGTTATCTTATCAATATCTGGCTCGGGAGATTTTTAGGCCCGGATGCTTATGGAGCTTATGGCATAATAATTTCTCTCATGACAGCCATCAACCTCACGCAAACGGCAGGACTGCCTCAAGCAGTCGCAAAATTTATCGCAGAAGATGAAAAAAAAGCAGATGCGGTATTGAAAGCGGGTTTGGTATTGCAAATTGGATCAACCATTGGGGCAACAATACTATTTTTATTGTTAGCCTTGCCAATTGCCAAACTTCTCAAAGATGTAACTCTATTTCCCTACTTATTAAGCGCTGCAGCAGTATTCCCACTCTATGGTATTTATTCTTTATATCTTAATTATTATAATGGCCTGCATCGTTTCAAAACGCAAGCATTGCTCAGCACTATATATGCAATAGCGAAATTAATTGCTGTAGTCGTTTTAGTATATTTTTTTCATCTATACGGTGCAATTTTCGGATTTATTATCGCTCCTTTTGTAGCTTTGCTATTTAAATTCCACATACCCAAAGGTACCATTTATCATTTCTCATACAAAAAAATTATTCTCTTTTCACTTCCATTAATTGGCGTTGCTATTTTTTCCAATCTTCTCCAATCTATTGATCTTTTTTTTGTAAAAGCCCTCCTTCATTCTGATAAAAGTACTGGATTTTATACCGCCAATCAAAATATCGCCGAAATTCCCTTTTATGGAGTTGCGGCTTTAGCGTCAGTCCTTTTTCCAAGTATTTCAAGACATGTCAGTCAAAAATTAACGACTGAGACGAAAAATCTTATCACTAAATCGCTCCGGTTTTCACTACTCATAATTACTCCGAGTATTCTATTGATTTCTGCAACAAGTTTTCAAATATTACAGTTATTTTATTCATCTGCATATACTCAAGGCGCTCAAGCGCTTGCAATTCTTGCAATTGGTAATGGATTTTTTACACTCCTTGTAATACTAATGACAATCATCAGCGGTTCAGGCTCTCCCCTAAAATCATCAATACTTGCAGGAATAGGTCTTATTATCAGTTCAGTACTTTGTATTTTTCTGATTCCGCATTTCGGTATCGTAGGTGCTGCAGTATCTACCTCACTTGCTATGTTTATAATTATGATTTGTGCATCTGTTGTGGTGTATAAAAAATTCACTGTTTTATTTAATCCAAAAAGTGCAATAAAAATACTTGCAGCCTCTCTTATTATTTATGTATTAGCAAAAATTATTATACTTCCAGTATTGCTTTTACCTGTTCTCTATATTTTCTTGTTTGCAGTGTATTTGGGAATGCTTTTTTTGTTGGGAGAGATTACCGATGAAGATATTGCACTTCCAAAATCATTCGTACCAAATTTTTTCAAGAGAAAATAAACTATGTACAAACAACTATCACGAAGACAATTGAGCTTTGTAGGACATTATATAAAAAAGAGAACATCAATGATTAAACAGATAAGACATCGGCCCGTATTGTTTGTTCAACATTATCTCACTGAATTATCTTATTATCTTTCGGAAAAAACGATATTTAAGCTAAAGAACACAGGACAATTTCTGGGCCTTATTTTTTTTACTGCTATCATTACATTTATTTCTCTTAGCAACATCGCACCTCTTGGCATTACGACTCAATACGCAATGGGACAAGATACCACTGATATTTCTCAACTAGGACCAAAAAACCGCGTACAAACCATAACGCTTGAAGATCAGCAAGTGACAAAAGTAACAGATGATCTAGTCTATTTCACAACCAGTATGCCCTTTAATTTTGATAATGCTACAGTGAAAGTATGGTATCAAAACTCTAACCCAAATCAAACAATTTCTATAGGATTTCACGACCAGAATGTATGGCATTACGCGATCAAACCGCTTGCTGTACCATTTCTTAATTCACCAAATTGGAATAGAATGGGATCTAATCCGACTCTTTATCAACGAAATAAAACATATAATTCTGTGTCTGCATTTTTGAAAAATCCTCCAAGATATAGCATTATCGGCACGTATCAATATAATTCATTCAGCGACGGTAGCGATCAGATACATCTTGCCAACTATGTTCCCCAACAACAAGAGACTACAATACCTGCTGTTCTCAGAGGAAGTCAAACCCTATATGTATATCTTGATCATGAGCCACTACATTTATCATTTGAAAAGCAAGATCTTCACTGGTATCCTGGACCTGACCCAGTAACAGTGAGTATCTATAAAGATAATGATCTTGTTTATCAAACAACCACGCCAGACAATAAAGTAAGTACGTCATCGGCAAAAGCATCACCTCAGGAAACAATAGTTGTTAATAATCCTGGCCCTGGTTTGCCTGAGAGTGGTGTTTATAAAATTGTGATCAGTACCAATGATGACACAATTATAAAAACCATTCGAACTAACCTACATAAAATTGTTTTTTCAGGATCTCTTTTTCTTGCAGGGAATAGTAATGCCTATCATGGAATAGTCGCAAGTACATCCGCAACAACTCTCTATACAAATGCTTTGTCACTTTCTGCAATAACATACCACCCTACCGGAGAACAACAAATAACTGTTGGGAATCAAATACTAAACCTTTCAACTTTAAAGATTCCTCAGACAATTACTCCACAGGGGAATATTACCCAAATAACAGTTCCCAAGAATGATGTCGTTCTTAGTGCTTTTGAAGGTTATTTCGCTTTTTCGCCTGATCAATTTTTTTTGCCAACCAAATATTATACTTTGCCAATTACCAGCAGCAATGATGTTAAATTGGCTAACTACATTCTGACTAATTACTCACCTTCTCATGAAAAAAATGGTTGGCGCATAAATGAACAAACATTTAACCTACATACAGCATATATCGAGAATAATCAGTTAAGCTGGTTGATTGACGTTCCTCAACTTAAAGAAAATCACAATACAGTTATCATCAAAGATATTCAGATAACTTTTCATAAAAATGCGTTATTATAAATGACTTTATGCAGATTATATATACTATATTAACTATTGTTTTTATCCTCTTTTCCCCTGGATTTGTTTGGTCATTTGTATTTTTTAGGAAAGAGAAAATAGATGGAATCGAACGGTTGGCTTTATCATTTATCCTTTCAGTTGCAATTGTACCGTTTGTGGTGTTTTATACAAATCTTCTAAACATTCGTATTACAATGATTACTGTTGCTATTCAAATTGCTTTGGTTATATTCATAGCTGTTTTACTACTTTTATATAAAGCAATTAAAAAATGAAATTAAAACAAAAACTGAAACTCTGGAGAGTCAAAATTTATATCATAGCCAAAGAATTTTTCCATTATTCCCTATTCACGTACCTTCTTATACTTATTGCTGAAACAATAAAAGAAGGCATTGTTAGTTATTTCTTTAATATCAATATTCTCCTTATAGTAGTAGTCCTCAGTGGATTCGTTATGACAATAACCTATGATGAAAAACTTTCCTTACCGACATCTTCTCACAAAAAGATAACCTATTGGAATATAATCTTTAGTATTTTACTTACTCTTGGCGGAGGACTTTTTATTTATGCGGGAACATTTGAGCTGGGTACTGTTGCAATCATTATTAGCTGCCTTACAGCATTTCTAATTTTCCTTCTTTCTTTGATGCTTCTAACAGATAAGGAATAACTTCATTACTAATCTTCTCTCTATAAGCGAAAAGGGAGAAAGAACAGAAAATATTTTATACCTTACAGCGGTAGAACTGTGTGCTCTTTCACCCTCAACGCTCTATATTACTCACCCAAAATGATAATGTTGGAAGAAGTAATAAAAGTAACTAAAAAAGTTAAAAAAATGATGACCATTACCTGGCCTATTTGATTGGCCTGGTGGGCCAATGTGATGATGGTTTTTATCACCATTTCCAAAACCTGGTCTCGTATTACTCGTATTCGCTGTTGTTATTGTCTGAGCAGAAGCTGTGCCTGCTGCACCTACAAACAACGACCCTATTAAAAAAGCCATTACAATGACAGATAGCGGTTTTGATAGTTTCTTCAGAATATATTCACCTCCTTTCCAAGATCTTTATTTTATAAATGAGAACGGAGTAATACCATGAAGATCGTGTAATAAAAAAGTAAAGATTTTATTTCCATGAGGAATTTTAATGAAAATTAAAGAAGGAATCACATCTAAAAACCATTATTGGCTTGGCGACGGAGAATTACTTGGGGCAGTTGTAGGGGTTGGCGTAATTGTAGGAGTAGGACTCGCGGTAGGAGCAGCTGTTGGTTGAGGAGTCGCTGTAGGTGCAGACGTTGGAGACGATGTAGGAGCTGGTGTTTCTGTAGGTGTAGCAGAGACACTTGCTGTAGAAGTAGGTGTTTCTGAAACAGAAGCTGATGAAGGTGTACCTGAAGATTGTTCTTCTGGCCCAGCTGCTTGCGTATTTGCTCCTTGGACAGCAGCCCCTTGATCTTGTTGCGATCCAGTTGGAAGATCAAAATTAAGAGCCTTGCTTGCGGTATTTGTATTTTGCCCATTACCGAATCCAGGCGCAAGATATATTATTAGTCCAATAACCCCACATGCAAATACCGTGATTACGGTAACACTTACTTTAGGATAACGAATAAAAGGATTGGTTATCTGATTAAAAAGGTTTCCCTCATTTTCTTTTTCCATATATCTACTTTACACGTTATTATGAATTGAATAAAGAAGGAATGAAGATCCCAAACCTTTACCATAACTCCAGCTGACGACTTTGAGCCAAGAACTGGAGATAATAGCGGCTTGGCTTTTTATGTCCAATCAGAAAATATTGCTGTGTCTTAGTGAGGTTAATGAAGAATAATGCAACAAATATAACGACAAATGTTACGGTCAATACTTCTACCAGGGAAAATACGAGTAGCAATAATACCACGCAAACAACGGTAAATACCGGAAACGTTTCAAATGATGTTTCTGTTGCTACAACTTCCAGCTCAAATTCAGTAACAATTGCTCATTAACTAAAAATAATCTTTTTCAGACTCATGTGTTTTACAGAAATAACAGATTTGAATGATTCTTAATTCGCAAAAAAGATTCAGCTTTCTTTTTTAAGCAGCCTTTGCCAGAACGGTCTTATCAAAAAGATCATCAACACTTGTTATGCCGGAAGCACGTTGAAGTCTACTAATAATATCTTTTTGTATCATTGAGTCTTTTTCATCTTGCCCAATCAATGATATTCCGTGTCCATAAGCTGTCAAGTCAGGAGAAGTATACAATGTATAGCGTAAAATATCTAAATAGCGAACAGTGCTACTACCTAAATGTTTTTCCGTATAATTACTTAATTGTTGATCAATTGTTGAACTTAATGATTCAAGAGTCGATAATTCCGCCCGTTCAATTTCTGAAAGTTCAGACCGGGTGGCAAGTTCTTCATAACATGGTCTTAGTGATGAAGCGTAGTGACTCATGACTAAATATCGGAGCTCATGAGTTGAGCTATCCCAACCAAGCTGTTTTGCCATAAGGGCCAGTCTGTTAGTTAACGTGTTATCAAGCGCATCCAATCCTGTATTGCCTGAACCGTCTCTTACATAATTCATGACCACTTCTTCCTGTTCTCCCAGTCTGAGTTCTCTTCGGGCGATACGGCTAAAAAGTAACGTTGCCTGTTGACGGTCAAGATCTCTTACTACATCGTTCTTCCTTAGTTCTTCGCCAGGCCAATGTCTTCCCTCAAACCAATCCTTATTTCCAACATGTCCGGCATCAGGATTTATTTCCTTCCAATTAGTTCTGCTGAGTATGTGATCAATTTTACCTCTTGCTGTTATCAGTGCAGCATCAACTTCGCCGGTCCGTTCTCCTACTCCTAATCCATCAAGAAAAGCAATAAAACTACCAATCACGTCAGCCGGTCCAGCTTCCACTTCAATATGTACCGGTATTGCATCAACAGGTGCAGGAGCTGCACGGGTTGCTCCAGCCTGTACACTTGTATTTTCATCGGAAGAAGCATTTACAACTCCCAGCTGTCCTAGGAGTTCAGCAACTTCTGCTTCAGCATTATCTGCAAGAACTGGACCTGATGCCCTAGCCGTTACAGGGCTCCTTTCAGTAGAAGCAGTAACTCCACGTGCTTCTCTAGCAACAGCTGCATAGACAACTGTAGATGTTGAATCAGCCGTATCTACTGTAAGCAGTAACCCTTCACTTCTACTTACTAATCCATCCAATCTCGCACCAATCTTCTTTAATCCTTCTGGCGTTCTTGCATTGGATACATGAGCAAGTTCTGCATCAATTTCTGCTAGTCTCATTCTGAGAGGATCATTAGCAGGCAACCCATCCACTCGACCAGCCAACCTGTCTCTCATTGCTATAGCATCATTGACAGGAGTTTCAGTCAAAGTTACAGCTCGAGCTATTTCAAATATACTTGGTTCATTCAAAATTTCCCCTCTACTGAGTATTCTTATCACTCCGCCTAACTCCTTTGGAAGAGCTGCTTCTCTACCGTCTGATAAGCGACTTGTTATATTATCTACATTAATTCTATATTTCATGGTAGCATATCGTTCACTAATTGATGATTTACCCTCTGCTGCATGTGGGTCAAGTACATATGTAAGATGATCATAAGAAAGATGAGGATCGATAAGTGCCCGGCGCAATTCACGGCTTTCAACCGGATTTACTGTTGCTTGAGGAAGAACTTTATTTAAAAGGTCAGCTACATGTCCGGTTCTTTGCCCTATAACAGTTTCTCCAGGTTGATCTGCAATTATTTTTTCATGAACTGCAGGGACAGCCAAGATACCTGCTAATTGTCTGCGTTTTTGTTCTTCTCCCTCATCGAACAGTGCAAATTCATGTAATGCTCTTAAGGAATTAAGTAAAAGCACATCATAACTTCTCTCTGTACCTCTGCCCATACTTGCCAGTGCATCAAGTCCAAAAGCAAGGTCTCTTTTCTCGCCATCTGTTTCACCGATAAGCAGATGAAAGCCTTCACGATCTGTAAAGATTCGTGTCTCTCCATCACCAGCAATGCCAAGATGTGATTTAGTACGCGCTTCCGTTTTATCGCGAAGTTCATCACTGCCCAGAAGCATCACTGCAGCAAGTGCCGGATATTTTTCCGAAATTTCTTCAGGAACGAAATGTGACCATGCAGTGAGGAGATGACCTGCAAAACGTTGTGATGCAATTTTTTCATCCGTACGCTCTTTGACAAGTTCCAATGCTTGCTCTATAGTAAAATGTTCACCATCCGGATATTTACCTAGCGCCTTTAATTCAACAGTAACATCTTCTCCCATAGCGACAAATCCCGGCTCACGTCTTTGTTGGCGCCATAATCTTCCTAACCTATTATGACCATCATAAGGCGTATAGCGGAATCCGCGAGAATCATTGGGATCTCCAATACGCATAACTTGAACCGGGGCTTTGTCATAGAGGCTTTGACTAAAATTATCTATATCAGCTACTGTTCCGTGATTTAACGCACCAAAAGCAAAATTACCCCCCATGAGTTCTTGAAGATTGAGTACAACTTGCGATGATGAGACACCTTCACTAAATGGAGCAGCATCTTGTGGAGACCTTCCTGTACGTTCTGCTGCCATAATGAGAGGGATTATAGCAGAATAATATTACTATGGGAATACTTGTTCTCCTCTAGCCTCTATTCGCCTTTCATATTCACTTGCAAATGGAGCTTGTCCATCTACCTCTCCCACATAACGAGTTACTTGTTTGATATCAATTGGCGATAAAATCCTAAATTCTGCTATAGTTGGCCGATGACCAAGTAATCCTCTTACTCGGCTATATTCAGTCAAGACTTGTCCATCGGTAAACTTTCTATAATCTATACTTACGGGTATCGAGGAAACTTCCTCCGCCATTTCTACAGACGGAAGTGTTACGAGATGTGCAAGTCTTCTTCTTGCTGGTAAAAATTTATTTGGCCCGCCATCATCACTCTCACCAAAATATTTTATATACACTCCAGGAGCAAAGGTAGGTTCTCCCAAATTTCTTAACGTTATTATTTCAGATGATGATGGTGTGTGTCCGAAGACATCTTCGGTCAATCTTCTCCATTCTTCTACAATAGCGACAGCAGAAGCTGGTTTTGATGGACGTCTTTCTCTAGTGGTTGTTTCTTTTATTTGATCAAGTTGTGCTTGTATATCCGGATCGATTGATGATACCTTCTGTGCAAATGTTCGTACTTCTTCTAGCCGTCCAATTCTTACCCCCATAACCTTTTTGTTATCTTCCGGCCCTGTTTCCAGAAGTATCGAATTCGGTACACCTAGCATAAATAATAATGATTGATAAAATTCAGCAACATTTCGTATGCTGGTATAAAACGTGATATGCCTTTTTAGATCATTCAAGATAATACTACCGCCTGAGTCAAAGAATCCTGATACAAAACTGCTAAGATATGGCTCTCTTGTGACCCACTCATGTTTTTGCAGAACCGTATCAGGCTTTTTTTCTCGATGGAAATCACCGATGGCATCAACATGATCTTTACTATGAAATCTAACCGAAGGATTTGGATTAGACCTCACTCTTCCAACATGTCCTTGTATTTCGGGTTTTGCTTCACCAAGAATACTTTCACCCGCTAAGCGAAATGCACGCAATTTACGTTCATTATCACTAGTAAATGTTAACGAAACCGGATTTGTTTCAACACTTCCACTGGCACCAAACAACATCCCTAAAAACCATGCAACTTCCTCAGTTTCGGGAAATAAGCGGCTTGTTTCGCGCCATTCCCTTCGTAGCTCTTCCAATTGAGGTTGGTATCCTCCTAGAGCAATAACACCATTGACGGTCGTCTTTTCAGTACCTGCTTGTGCTCCAATTTGACTTAATGACGGGACAGGTTTACGATCATCAATAATTTCATCTAGCGCTTGTACAATTAGCCCTGAACGACCTCTCGCTCGGAATCTATATACGGTTGTCATTAAGACAATAGATTCTCCTGGTCTTAGTTGACGCCCTACAGTCCCTGGCATTCTCCTATCCGACGCTGCATCTGCGAGTTTGTCAACTGCTCCCGAAGAGGACGCTTCAGGAAATTGTCTTTTTTTTCCTTCTTCAGGATTTCCGGCTGAAACTGGTTCTCCTAGCATATTGGTGTGCATTATAACAAAAAACAGGTATATTATTCTGGATCATAAGTTCTAAATCGAATCGCGCCACTTACAGGTAAGAGGTAAGTTTGGTGAAAAAGGGAAACTAACAGAAGAAGAGCGAGATCGAATAGCAGTATTGCAAGCACAGCAAATAAGTATTCGAGAGATAGGAAGACTCTTAGAACGAGATTATGCAACTATCAGTCGAGAACCGAAACGGAAGATTTGGACAAGGATACAATACAATGCTATTAATACACAACATATTGCAGAGGAACAAAAGAGCCTAGCAGGGAAAAGACATCCTTTAAAAGATAACAGAACCTATGAGTATGCTTTAGAGAAACTCAAAGAGGGTTGGAGTCCAGAGCAGATAGCGAGGAGGGAGCAAAGAGAGCAAATGCTCTGTCATGAGGCAATTCTGTTCATGATGTAATTTTTCTATATCTAGATGTTGTGCAACCAGACAAAAAAATCTTTTAAAACGGTATCGTAGTGGGCGCACTTGGGATCGAACCAAGGACCTCGTTCTTATCAGGAACGCGCTCTACCACTGAGCCATGCGCCCAAGCACAATGCCATAAGCAATGAGACAAATGATATTTTATCATAAATGGTGCGTATTTGTCAGTCTACAGTTAATTTTTGCTGGAGTTTGTAAATCTTGGACTTAAGCAGCTAGTGGCAATGTTCTCTGAAACGGAGGATGTGTTCTGTTTCTCAGAAGCCAAGAACGACGTCCTTTCCCTTTCCTGAGCGTAAGCATAGCAAACGCTTTATCTTTCATCACTGCTAGTGCTCCTTCCGGTTCATCTGCATCTGTTTGAGGATTTCTAGCATTTAACCTCATCATTAATACTCTTGCAGGTTCAGTTGCAATTCTTGCCGCATAACCTACTGTCCCCGCAACTTTAGGAGAAGCTTTATCTACAAAATTTTCTGCTGACAAATTTGGAAACCATTCTTTTGATAATGACATAGTGTCCCTCCTTTATACAAATGCGTTTATAAAAGCAAACGCTAGTGATGCCAGTAATAAAATGACAGCTCCTGCGAATGCTTCATTTTTTAATATATCAGCAACATGATGTCTTTCTCTTTCGGGCATATATTATTTCTATAAATAGTATATACCAGACTGTCAAAAAGAGCTTTATAGCAATCTTATAAAATACTAACAAAACGAGGCTGAAATAAAGATAATAGTTAATTTTGGAGGCGCAACCCAAGGTCACTTCCTACTTCGTAGAGGCGCGAACGGGGATCGAACCCGTGCATGGAGGTTTTGCAGACCCCTGCGTTACCGCTTCGCCACCGCGCCGTATTCACAATCTTACCACAGCCTCAATGTCCGGGCAAGAGAGATACAAAAAAACCCCGATTATCGGGGTTCTCATGCAATCAAATTAACAGTATCAACCAAGACGTGGTAGGAAGGCGAGATTAGATTTGCTTACCTCTAAGTGTTCCTCATTCTGAAAACAAAATTTTGGAATTCCGTTTGCACGGATTTGCGAGATTCGCCAGGAGCTAATCACTTCCCCTGTTGTCTATACATTCCCCTTGCAGACCCAGTTTAAAACTGTTCCAACAAGTTTCCTGTCTTCCCCTTTCTTCATTTGATTTTGTCATTGCTGACAAGTAAAAAAATTTAGAAAGGAGGTGATCCATCCCCAGCTTCGGCTAGGGATACCTTGTTACGACTTAAGCTTCATCGCTAAGCTCGGACTCTCACGCCATAAAGGTATGATTCATCCGCTCCCAACTTTGCTGCCTTGACGGGCGGTGTGTACAAGACCCGAGAACGTATTCACCGCGACCTGCTGATTCGCGATTACTACTGATTCCTCCTTCATGCAGTCGGGTTGCAGACTGCAATCTGAACTGAGGCGAAATTTTAGAGATTTGCTTGTCGTCGCCGACTTGCTGCTCTTTGTTGTTCGCCATTGTAGGGTGTGTGTAACCCAGGGCATAAGGGACGTGCTGACTTGACGTCTTCCCCTCCTTCCTCCCCGATATAATCGGAGCAGTCCGAAATGAATATTTAACATTTCGCGGGGGTTGCGCTCGTTTCCCCACTTAAGGGAACATCTCACGACACGAGCTGACGACAGCCATGCATCACCTGTGCTACCATCCTTACGGATCTACCAATCTTTCAAAAGGTATAAAACGGTAACATGTCAAGCCCTGGTAAGGTGTTTCGCTTTGTCTCGAATTAAACCACACGCTCCACCAGTTGTGCGGGTCCCCGTCAATTCCTTTGAGTTTTAACCTTGCGGTCGTACTCCCCAGGCGGTCCGCTTAACGCGTTAGCTTGAAGCACCACTGCAAGCAGTGATACTTAGCGGACATCGTTTACGGCTAGGACTACACAGGTATCTAATCTGTTTCGCTACCCTAGCTTTCGTGCCTCAGCGTCAGGAAAAACCCAGCAGCCTGCCTTCGCCCTTGGTGTTCCAGTACATATCAACGCATTTCACTGCTACACGTACTGTTCCAGCTGCCCTGTCAATCCTCAACCCCAACAGTATCGTACTCAGCTCTAAGGGTAAGCCTTAGTATTTAAAGCACGACTTAATGGGGCGCCTACGCACACTTTACGCCCAGTAAATCCGGATAACGCTCGCCTCCTACGTATTACCGAGACTTCTGGCACGTAGTTAGTAGAGGCTTATTCTGAAAGCTGTGAACGGCTTTCTAAAAGGAGTTTACAACCCTAAGGCCGTCTTCCTCCACGCGGCGTCGCTGCGTCAGACTTTCGTCCATTGCGCAATATTCCTGGTTGCTGCCACCCGTAGGTGTACTGCCCGTGTCTCAGTGCAGTTGTGGCTGATCGACCTCTCAGTCCAGCTACCCGTCATCGCCTTGGTGAGCCTTTACCTCACCAACTAGCTGATAGGACGCAGGCTCCTCTCTCGGCGGACCGTTAAGTCCTTTACTCTTGCGAGACTATAAGGTATTACCTGACCTTTCGGCCAGCTATGCCTTACCCAGAGGTAGATTCCTACGCGTTACTCACCCGTCTGCCACTGTCTTGACCTTGCGGTCTCAACCGTTCGACTTGCATGCCTAAGGCACGCCGCCAGCGTTTATCCTGAGCCAGGATCAAACTCTCAATAAAAGAAGTTGATCACTCTGTAATAAATTACAGAATTGACTTCATTGGATTCAGGTTTCTTTTTATGGAATAACCTGAAAAATTCCTACCACATCTTGATCTTCGAGTACCAGCCGGTACTCGATTAAAGTGTACTGTCAATTTAATTATTAAAGAGCTGTATAGTAAAAATTTACCAAAGGATTTTGAGACAAAAAAAACCCGCCGAAGGCGAGCTGCGCTCGTAAATTCCCAGGCATTGTACTTTTACATACTGTCTCCACATTATAGCCTATTTTAGGAGCGTGTCAAGGCTTCAAAAAATTTGGGGAAACTTAGGAAGATGTTTTTTCAGAAAGCCATTTATCGGCCATTTGAATTACTTGTTTTGGCTCATAATCACTTTTTATGATATATGCTAAAGCTCCTTTTGCCATTGCTTCTTTAGCAAGTTTCTCGTCAGAAAAATTACTGAGAATAACGACCGGAATATTTTTTGTTGTTTCATTCTTTTTAAGTTCCTCTATCAATTCGAGACCATTCATTTTGGGCATCATAAGATCCAAAAAAATAATATCCGGGTTTTCCTGACGTGCTTTATCAAACCCTTCAAGACCGTTTTTTGCAATCACGGTAGTATACCCTGCGAATGAAAATGTATTGTTATATAAGTCTGAAAGGATCGAATCATCCTCTACAATTAATATTTTTGCCATATTTGTTATTATATATTATTTTTCTGCAATTGGAATCGTGAAAGAAAAAGTCGATCCCTCAGAAAGCTCGGTATCTTCTATGCTAATTGTCCCTTTCATTGCCTCGACGAGCAATTTGGAAATATAAAGACCCATTCCCGATCCTGTTGCTGCATCCCGAGTAAGAATACGCTCACCTGCTTGCTGAAACTTCCTAAAGAGCAATTGACGATATTCTTCTGAAACACCAAGACCTGTATCTTTCACAAATACTTTTATATAATCTTGTTCTTTTTTGAGCGATATTGTTACACCGCCCTTCTCGGTAAATTTTATCGCATTTCCAACAAGATTGATAATGATTTGTTTTAATTTTTCCGAGTCAGCATACACATCAGGGATCTGACCAACGCTGTTATCAAATTTCAAATATATATGCTTTTGGTCTGCTAACAAACCCAAATCTGTTACGACACTTTCAATAACAGGGATAAGTGCAAATGCTTGTAGATTGAATGAAAACTTGCCTTGTTCGAGCTTGGATGCATCAAGAAAATTGTTAACAATTTTAATCAGGCGGATACTTGACTGATGAATATTTACTACCATATCGGTCATTGTTTTATTTTCTTTTAGCTGATCTTGGAAGTTATCCAAAATCAGTGAAGTAAACCCTCTAATAGCCGTTAGTGGTGTTCTCAATTCATGAGATGCGACGGCAAAAAATTCATCCTTTGACCGTTCAAGCAATTTTGCCTCAGAAATATCCTCTATAATAATCACGACACCAATACAAGTGGTATTCATCATAATTGGCGTGAAGAATAACCGTAGAAAGGTATTTTCAAATGCTATATCTGCTGTTTTTTGTGTAAGTTTCTCGCTTTTGGCTTTTTGATAATACACATTAATATCGACACTTGTATGTAAATATTCATCAAGTTGTTGAATCGTTTTAAAACTTTTATCAGGCTGACATTTTAAAATTTGATAAGATATATTATTGATAGCAATAATACCATCACTACTGTCTGTCATAACAAATCCGAGAGATAAATTATTAATAGATGCGAGCAGCCTTGCTCTTTCGTTTTCCGTTTGCTGGTAGCTTACTTTGAGACTGGTCATTGCGTTGTTAAGTTCTTGTGTTTTTTGTTCCAACTCCCCTGTACGCTCTTTTACTTTTTCCTCCACTTGTTCTTTTTCTTTTTTTATTTCTTCCTCTAACCGTTTTTCTTCCGTAAGTGATACAAGAAGCGCTTGTTTTGCTTGGGTAAGTTCATCATTTTGTTTTTTAATAAGATCCAGTTTTTGCTCCAGTTGTTTTCTCGCTTCATCCAATTCATTAGTTCGCGAACGAATTTTTTTCTCAAGTTCCTCTCTTCCTAACAGCCTAATACGCTCGTTTTCCAAAACACCTCCAGGAAGAATATCCATAAATTTTGCGATGATATCATAATCATAAGTTCGGCGTACTTCCTCGAAAATATCAGTGATTACTTTCTCCGCGACATTTGGACCGACGGATTTCTTTATTTCTAAAAATAGTGCCTCAAAAAGCTCTTGAAAGGCGAGTTTTATCTCGTTATCAGAAGCACCTTGCACACTGGATTCAACAGAATCAAACTGCAACCCATGCGCATCAATTTTTATCAGCCCTTTAACTTTTTCTTGTTTGAGTGAAGCGATTATTCCACTGAGACGCGGAGGACCGATATTACTAACAACGTAAGAAGCTAATTTCTGCGCACCCTGTTCAAAAAGTAACATGTTTTGCTGAAGATCAGGCAAGAAAAGCAACCGGAAAACAGGACTTAGCGCATTTAGATTAAACTGTTGTTTGATCGTTTCTCTGAGCTGACCTTTTGTAAACTCTTGTTTAACAATTAGTGGCCTATTTTTTACAATAAAAGCTTCTAAACCAATATATATGGAAATATAAGACAATTCCCGTTGATCTCCGGTAATTTTTTGTGCCGCATAATATTTTTTAATAAGTTCATCTACCAAATCTTCGCGATTAATCAAACTTTTTATATATATTATGACTTTATCCGCTTCGGTTTCCTGAGTCTGCTCCCTTGTCTTCGAATTTGAAAATAATTGTTGAAATGGATTCATAGTAATATCAGATAGCCATAATTTTTCTCACATGAGCTCTTTATTCTCTGTTACTTGTGCCCCTTCCGGAGACGGATTAACAGAATTCTGAGAGTTTGATTGTATTGTGGGAGGGACTGATGATTGTTGCGGAACGGATTGAGTCACTTGTTGTGGAAGTAAAGAAGGTGTCGGTGAGGGTTGTACTGAAGTAGAATTTTGAGGGACCGCCGATTCAGATGGAGTCGTCTGTACTACTGTCAGTTTACGCAATTTCATAAAAGAAATTAAGATAAAAATAAATACAGGAATCCAAAGAACTCTTTCAATAAATTCACCGAAATCATCAGAAACAACTATTACTCTCCATGTCTCATTTAATAACTCCCATAAGTGGATAGAGGCCAATAAACCAAGTGCTATAGAAATATCACCAATCATACCACCAATTCCCTTAAACTTACTTCTTATTTTATAAAGATAAACTGACATTATCACAGCAAGGATAAGAGCAATAATATGAAACCAACCAAACGTATAAAACCATGTGCTTTGCAGGTGATTCACCCAAAAATTTTGGACAAAAACCACAGGCATACTGGCAATAATTGACGCAGATAGGAGTATTGAAAATATGAGAAGATATAGCGCATTATTGTAAGAAATTTTTCCTTTATCACTGGAAACAAGTTTGGTAAGTGTATTACCAGCAAGATAGAAAAGGATTATTGAAAAGTAAAAAAGTGTATGCCAAGAGGTCATTTCCGTTATATCCTTGACACTAGCATATGAATACACACTATCATCATCTAAAATAAAGATGAAACGTATGGCGCCAAGAACTAATGTCGCGGTGAGAAAATAGATAATCGCGATCCCTATTGTTGATTTCCCGTATTCCCGAAGTGACTTAGTAATAATAGAAAGTGCAACAAGCATTAAAATAACACTTACTATATCCAGTGAAACATCGATTGGGGTGAAAAGAAGATCATTATCTACCTCAAGAAAACGGATTACGGGATTCATATTTGGGGTAGGCGTCCAACTTCTTACGCTCCCCATAGGTACCATTGTAGGCGTAGGAGTATTACTCGCTGAAACGGTAGGTACAGTTATCAAAAGGTAATTGAAAACAAAAAAGGAAAATAACGCTACAAGAAGTAATTTCTTTTTCTTGGCTATACACGGAAGCTTATGAAAGTAATTTGTACTCATTTATGCTTAAATGTCACTCTATTCAAAGTATTCCATAAAGAGTAACATCATGCAAGCTGTAATTAAATTGGTTTATTTTAAGAGGAGCTTTCTAATTTTTTGGAAATCTTCTTGCAAAAGAGGTTTATATTTATTTGGGAAACGCAAAGCTGCTGCTGGATGAAAAGTCAAAAAATACTTTATACCATCTTTTTCTTCAATAACTGCTCCGTGTTCTTTAGAAACAGTAACTTTTTTTTGCAAAACTCCTTCGGCAGCAACACGACCTAACAAGACGACAATTTTGGGCTGGATAATTGCAAATTGCTTCATTAGATGAATTCTTCCATGCGCAATATCTTCTGATGTTGGGGTTCCACGATCGGGCAAATATTTAACAGGGCTTGTGATATAAACATCTTTTTCATCATTCAAACCAATTTCTCGGATCAAACTTCTCAACAGCTGTCCTGATCTACCGATAAATGGCCGTCCAGTTGCTGCTTCTTGTCTTCCCGGGGCTTCCCCTATAAAAACAATATCGGCATCAGGATTCCCCTCTCCAGGAACAGCTTCACCATTTTTGCCGATTTTACAAATTTTACAATTTTCAATTTCTTTTGCTATTTTATTAAGTTCTGATTGTTTATTCATAAACTATTTTTTATATTCCATTACTTTATAAAGCATAATTCCTAACGAAACCATAACATTTAAGCTAATATTAATCCCCCACATCGGCATTTCGGCTATATAATCTGATGCTTCAAGTGCTTCTTTTGAAACGCCATCCGTTTCATGACCGATGATCAAAGCAATCGGAAAGGCATAGGGTATCTTATCGTAAGGAATGCTTTTGTCGCTTTGTTCTATCGAAACAATTTGAATATCTTTACTCTTTGATCGTAAGTCTTTAATCGCGTCAAGTGCTGAAGGCTTATACTCCCACGGAACCCATTCTGTCGTATTGATTGATGCTTTTTTGATACGATGATGCGGTGGTGTCTCAGTTCCCGCGCATAAATAAATCTTTTTAACAGCGACGGCATCGGCTAGACGAAAAATAGAGCCGATATTATAAGTATCAAGCACATTGTCTACTATTATATAGACAGGATTGCGCTTGATCTGTTTAAACACTTCAGGATCATATTCACTCAACCGAAGCTTTTTTGCATCCAATTTCATGTGACTATTATACAATAGTGTATTGAAAAACAAATACTTGGGACATATAATGACAACTATCCATGGTTGCCATAAAAGAACAGATTAAAAACCATTTAAAAAAGGCGCGGGTAATGCAATTGGCTACATCAACTGATAATAAGCCTTGGGTTTGCAATGTTCATTTTTATTCCGATGAAAGTCTTAATTTTTATTGGATCAGTACGTTAGCAAGACGTCATTCTCAAGATATAGAAAAGAACTCATATGCTGCCATTACAATTAAAATTCATGAAGATACACCTGATGAGCCATATATCATTGGTTTATCTGTGGAAGGGCAAGCAGAACTGATTACAGAAAAGGAGGCTAAAAAAATAGCAGATCATTATAAAAATAAGTTGGGCAAGCCACAAAGCTTAATTGATGATATTTTTGCCGGCAGAAACCCTCATAAATTTTACCGTTTGAAACCTATGAAATTTGTTCTCTTCGATACAAAAAACTTCACAGATAATCCGAGACAGGAATATAATATAAAATAATAAAAATGAAACTAAAAAATAAAAATATACTTATAACGGGTTCTTCCGCGGGGATTGGAAAAGCCGTCGCGCTTGCGTTTGCAAATGAAGGGTCAAATATTATTATAAATGGTAAATCTAATAGAAAAAATGGATTACAAGTTGTTGAGGAAATTAAAAAACTGGGAGTAAAAGCAGTATATATCCAAGCCGATGTGAGTGACGAAAAAGAAGTTTCTCAGTTATTTATCGAAGCGCTAAAAAATTTTAGTACTATTGATATATTAGTGAATAACGCAGGTGTCGCCGCTGGAAAACCTTTTATTGAGACAACAAAAGCGTATTGGCTGGAACAATTTAATTCAAATTTTTTTGGAACTGTTCTCTGTTCTAAAGAAGCAATAAAAATTATGAAACAAAATGGTGGAAAAATTCTCAATACTGCCTCCGTTCGTGGCCTTCCAGACACAGGCCGGGAGGGAATAATAGCGTATTCTGCTGCAAAAGCCGCTGTTATAAACTTCACAAAAACGCTTGCCAAAGAAGTTGCGCCAAAGATTATGGTAAATGCCGTGGCTCCAGGATTTACATTAACAAGAAATTACGATGAGTATTCTGAAGCATTAAAACAATCATTCTTAGATTCAACACTTCTTAAAAGATGGATAACTCCTGATGAAATTGCCGATGCTTTTATTTATCTCGCAAAATCTGACGCAGTGACAGGTGAAATTTTAGTTGTTGATGGCGGTTTTGTTTTAAAATAATTAATCCCCATACTTGCTAAAATATGTGGTACCATGCGAATATCTGATACACAGCAAAAAAAGCTTGCCGTGACAGCCCTTATTATCTCAGTTATTATTGGCGGTTCAACTGGAGTATTTACAAAAATTGTTGTTGCACAAATTCCCCCATTCACACTTACCTTTATCCGTTCTATATTGGCATTACTTTTTATTCTCCCCTTTTTCTTAAAAGGAAAACCACACATTTTTAATAAGAACGCAATTCCACTACTACTTATATCTTTCCTATCAACTATCAATCTCATTCTTTTTGCCATTGGTGTCCAATGGACTTCTGCCATCACAGCACAACTTATTCAGGTTAGCATACCAATACTTGTCGCGCTTTTTTCATTTCTTCTCTCTCAAGAACGCCTCACCAACAGAAAGGTGCAGGGCATGCTAATTGGATTTATCGGCGTTTGTATCGTTATCTTGCTTCCTGTTATTGAACATGGAGTAACTATTACTAATAGCCTCATTGGCAATATATTTATTCTTGTCGGAGTAATTTGTTATGCACTTTACACCGTATTTTCAAAAAAATTACATGTCAAAAAATTTTCTTTTCTTACTATTACCATATTTTTTGCCTTTACAACTATCCTCACTTCTTTACCTTTCTCTTTATATGAATCAACAACAAATCTTTGGTGGGAGCATCTTTCGGCATATATAGTATGGCTGCTTATTATTTTAGGTTTCTTTGGTTCTTTTATTTGGTACTTTCTTTATCAATATATTATTAAACACGGATCACCTCTTATCGGTTCTATGCAATTCTTTCTTTTACCAATATCAAATTTTATCTGGGCCTACTTCCTTTTAGGAGAAAAATTGACAACAGGGTTTGTTGTCGGTGCAATACTTGCATTTATTGGAGTTTACTTAACAATCTATTCTCCAGCACAAACTTCTCAATGAGTTTTTTGATGTACAACTTTTTTTGCTGTGTTGCTCTTTTTCGTAGCTTTTAGACTGGTATCTTCAGCTTTCTTTTTTGCTCCTGCAAAATTGCCTGTTTTGATATCTTCCAACTTCCACGCGGCAAAATCACATTTGGGGTAATTGGAACAGCCGTAAAATTTACGTCCTTTATGTGTCTTTTTGATAATAACCTTCCCACCGTCTTTGGGACAAAGCAGATTGGTTTCTTCAACATAGGGTTTGGTAAAGTTACAATCAGGAAATGTACTGCAGGAGAAAAACTTTCCAAACCGCCCAGTCCGAACAACCAAATGTCCTTTTTGGCACTGCGGACAAATTTCATCAGTCTCCTCTACGGGTATTTTGACCCGCTCAGCATTCTCAACCTCTGACATTTTTTGTGCAAATGGTTTATAAAAATCACTCATCATGCTCGTCCATTCTTTTTGACCACTTGCAATATCATCCAATTGATATTCCATAGCTGCAGTAAATGGAATGTCATCAATTGTTGAAAAATTTTTGACCAAAAAATCATTTACGGCCATACCAACTGCTGTAGGAAGAAATTTTCTATCTGCACGTTCAACATATCCTCGATCAGTGATAGTTGAAATAATGGATGCATAGGTTGATGGTCTTCCGATTTCTTTTTCTTCAAGCGTTTTGATGAGTGAAGCATCATTGTAACGCGGCGGAGGTGTCGTCTCATGTGCATCTGCTCGTGCAGATATAAAAGAAAGTACTTCACCACTCATAAATTTAGGAAGCCGTGTATCCTCAAGCGCTTGAGGAGTTAGTTTGAGAAATCCATCAAAAAGAAGTACAGAGCCACTCGCCTTAAGTCGATATTTTTCAGGATTTTCTGAAACAGCATCAACTAATACTGTCGTTGACTCAATTAACGCATCGCTCATCTGAGATGCAACTGCTCTTTTCCAAATCAAATCGTACAATTTCGCGTACGCATCTCCCAAATCTGCTTTTACCTTCTCTGTCGTTGTTGGAACTTTTGTCGGACGAATTGCTTCATGTGCCTCCTGTGCATTTTTTTGTTTGGTAAAATAGAAACGAGGAGCAGCAGGGATATATTCATTTCCGAAATTATTTTGTACATAATCACGAATTTGTCCAACCGCTATTTGGGACATTATTACTGAATCTGTTCTGTGATACGTGATGTATCCTTCCTCATATAATTTTTGCGCGAGGCTCATTGTCCTCTTTCCGGGAAGCCCAAAACGCTGTGCCGCCTGTTGCTGCAATGTCGATGTTGTAAAAGGAGGATAAGGACTTCGTTTGCTTTGGCGGGTCGCGACATCATTAACAGAGAACTGCCGTCCGTGGAACTGTGCAACAATTCCGTCAGCTTTTTCTTGTGTGTCAATGGTTGTTTTGCCAAATGAATAATCTCCATCATAAAGATGCAGGGTCTGTTTTATCTCAATTTTTTCACTATTTATTTCAGTTAATTCAAACTCCGTGCCTTGATTTTTGCTTCCTGATTCTGGAGTTAACAAAACATGAATCGTGAAATATGGTTCTTTACCAAATTTTTCAATTTCCCGTTCTCGCTCAACCAAAAGCCTCAACGCAACACTCTGAACACGGCCAGCAGAAAGTCCTCGCCGGACTTTTTTCCACAAAACCGGTGAGAGTTGATAGCCAACAAGACGATCCAAGACACGACGAGCAGTCTGCGCGCTGACTAAATTGTCATCAACGCTTCGGGGATGATCAAGAGCATCCCTAATTGCTCCTTCGGTTATTTCATGAAAAACAATTCGCTTGAATTTATCCTTGGCAATTTTATTTTTCCCCTCCATCAGAATTTCCTGGATGTTGGCAGAAATTGCTTCTCCTTCCCGATCAGGGTCCGTTGCAAGAAGAATGGTATCAGCTGATTTTGCCAACGACTGCAATTCGCTAATTAGTTTCTTTTTATCTTCAATTACTTCATACTGAGGCGCAAAATTATGTTCAATATCAATCCCCAATTTACTTTTCGGCAGATCCATAATATGGCCCATCGAGAATTTGATATCATAATCCTTTCCCAAAAAACGAGAAATGGTACGGGCCTTGGTTGGTGATTCAACAATGACTAAATTTTTCATATATTGTTAACAAATAATAACTAAGATTGTAATCTACATTATACAAGAAGTGTCAAGAGGCTGAATTGGCTGGGGACATCGTTGACACTTCCAAGATTTGATTAGCATAGGCTAAAGGGGTCAAATAATCAAGGGCTTGATGAGGACGAATACTATTGTACTTAATTAACCATGCCGTTAAATCTTTATTCGCTTCCTGTATGTCATCAAGCCCTATGGTTGAAAAATCCAACCATTCTCTCTGAATAGTATGGTTAAACTTCTCAAGTGCTGGATTATCTTTGGGAGTATGAGGTCTTGAAAAGATTTGTTTAATACCCAATGCGTTGCACGTATCAGTAAATGTTTTTGCAAATTCACTTCCATTATCTGAATGAATAACTGCTAATTGGTTATCACTTACGTATCTCAATCGTTTGAGAAAGTCACTTCCGTTTTGTGAAGATGCTGTTGTGTACACTCTGGCGTATGCCATTTTTGTTTTGTCTTCTAATGCGGTGAAGATTACTCGTCTCTGTCCGTACCACCAGATGAGAATACTGTCGGTATGCCACAGTGTCCCTACGCTAAGTTTTTTGAGGTTATCCTTGACGGTATGGATACGTATTCGTGCCTGTTTTGCTTTTCCAACCGTATATACCCGTTTCTTTCTCTTTTGGACAAATAGCTTGTGTTTTCGGATCACTCGTTCTATCTTCCAGGTAGTAATATCCTCCTTGTATTGTTGTTTGTAGAGTATTTGTAACTTTTGTTTCCCAAACTCCATGTTTCCTTTTCGTAGAGCCACTATCCGTTCCTCTTCCTCTGTTGTTACCTGCCAAACTCTAAGTTTTTTTGGTTTACGTGAGTATTCTTCCTGACAGTGAGCATTTGATTTATCAAAGCGTTTAATCCATTTGTGCAGTCCCTGTCGAGAAATCCCAAAGTGTTTTGCTGTTGGAGCAACTTTCCTTTTGCCAACTGTATAGTAGAAGATAATCCATTCAAGGCCTAATAATCCTTCTGCTGAAATTCTTTCTTGTCTTGCTTGGTAGCGGTAATAATCCCAAAAATTATCTTTCCCTGTTTGAATTGCTTTCCATGATTGGTACGTCCACGGATGATATTGTGTTGGCTTATGTCCTTTTGTTTTCGTCGTTCTCACCTCCTCAGTAGCGTTATTCTACTTCAAAAGTGTCTACGATGTTTCTCAGCCTATTCAGAGGCAAAGCTTTCTTTATATTTTATATAATAGTATCACCAGGCTTAAGACCGAATCGTTGTGCAGCGCTTTCTCCTTGTACAACAAGTTCGATAAAACGCTTATCATCAAGACCTGAACTACCAATAGTCAAACCGGCTTCGCCGTTAGGGACATCTTTAAGATGCTCATAGCACATAATATCCCCAACTTTCGTTGCCAGGATTTTTCCTGACTGATAATCAATATCCTCAGGAAGTATAGTAGTTTTGCAGTTGCCGAAATTATCAACCCACCATACTGCTTTGGGAGCTTCGATAACATTACTGATATGATATTTCTCATGAGGGATCGCTTCTTCATCAATAAGCCATTTCGCAAGCCTCGGCATATAATCAAAACTTCGGAATTGGCTTTTTACAATTCTATCGCGAAGTGAGGAATCTAATTTCCCTTGTTTAATCATCTCATCAACAACTGTTGGTACATCAGTTAACGAAATACTATCAGCAAGCCCAAATTTCTTCACCAACGAGAGACACTGTTCTGCTATTGTTGAGATAATGAGTGTTTTCTTATAGTAAAAATAGCCAAAAGGTGTTCCGTTGGGCCATTTTTTCCCTCTGCCGTGACGAGGCGCGACATTCACTAAAATAATTCCTTTCTCACCGTTTGAAGCATCCAACATATCAATCAAATTACCTGCGCCTTCTAATTCACTCCAACCAATACCAACAGTTGTAACCGATATACCGCTGCCAAACAACTGCGCAACACGAGTCGCCTGTCTACCCATAGTATTTTCATCTCGACAATCATTAATAATTGTTATAAACATAAAATTAATAAAAAAGACGCTGACACAACTACACCATGTTGTATCCGCGTCATCTATACTCTTTTGCTCACGAGTACGCATTGAGATTGTATCATCTCAAGAATAGTACGTCAATTATGAAAAAACCCTCCTTCACTACTTTTTATTAGCCCTTTAACTTCCAGCAGTATCCCAAGTTGCGAAGAAGAAAAACCTGTTTTTTTTACTATTTCATCAAAACGCAAACTTTGATCCTGTAATAATTAAATAATTATTGACTCGTCTTTTCTCGTGTGTACTTTTTTCTTGCTATCTTTCGATGATTTGTAATCGGCAATTCCTAATTCTTCAATAATATCCTTTGCTACCTTCTCACCACTACCTGATATACTCAATTCTTTCTCAGTTGCGTTCCATACGTTTTTCGCTGTGTCAAAAACGGAAAGCAATTTTTGCAATCTTACTGGACCGATGCATTACAAACTGAAAGCGCCAACCAGTATCGTCGTTCCTCATTAAGCTCATCAATATTTCTATATTAAAACTAAATTTGTGAAAAGAAAAGTTTTTGACTTTGAATTTTCAACTTTTCTTCTGCTACAATGAACGTATGAACGACAAAAGCGCTACCAAAACTCCCCTCTTTGTAAAAAAAGATGACTCCAAAAAAGGGAGTTTGTGGAATGATTTTGCCAACCGCAGAATTATTAAGCAACATGGCGGCTTTGATATACCGGAAGATGATCTTCACGCAATCCATAAATATACTGACCCTGTGCAAACTCCAACCACAACACCTGAAGAGACAAATGTTGCTCTCTCTGATCTTGAAAAAGAAATTAAGCTGCTCAAAGAGAAAGAAAATCGGATTATTCCAACAAGCAAACCACCTGAGGATTTTGAAGAATTCTTTGATGATAATCAAACAAAAAATTACAATGATCAGGATGACGAACTGCGCTAAAGAAAATACAAAGGGTCTTTATCATGGAACAAAATCAGAATCCGAAACAGCCTCCTATCCAGCAAGCTCCCATCCGACCAACGCCGGGAGTACCTCCTCAGACAAATGCAGGGCAAATGCCTATTCAATCAAGCAGCTCGGCCCAAAAAATCATTACACAACAGCCAGTTCCCCACGGTCCGCAATTTATATTTGAGGAACCCAAACAAGGATATTTCGCCAAACTTTTTAGCGGAAGAATGAACAGGCAAAATTTTATTACAGGATCAAGCTTTTTTGGGATTCTTCCACTTATTAGTATTGGGGTGATCCTGTGTAATTCATTTTTTAACTCTCTTTCACAAACTTCAAATTTAGGTTCATTATCTTCTCTTTCGGACAATGATATTCAAATACTTAGTGGAACAAACACTCAATTATCACTTTCATCGTTTACTTCAACGCCGTTTGATAAAGAATGGATAGCAATAGGAATAGTACTTCTCATCATTTCACTTCCCTATCTTCTCTCCGTACAAATTAAGAGGCTTCATGACCTTAACTTACCCGGTTGGTTGTGGATATTGAATGTAGGACCTTTTTTCTCAAATCCTTTTTCACTTGATATCACATCAGCACAAGGAATGATTATCTTGGTTTTTGCTCTTGTATCAACTATTTTTTCTTTTTACACAACTCTGTGGCCGGGGACAAACGGACCAAACAAATATGGTGATCCCCCTTCTCAAGATTCCAAATTTTTCAGAGATGTTATAGGGATGGGATAAGCTGCAACAAATATCTTTTTCTTAATCTTTTATTACTAACACTTCAAACTAATTGTTATTGTCCACTGCCAAAATAGTCTGTCAGGATTTGTTTGGCTATCGGCGCTGAGATATCTGATCCTTCACCTGCTGATTCATCAAGAACAGTTACGACAATCTGTGGTTTGTATGCGGGTGCAAAAAGAGTGATCCACGCATGAGGAAGCGCAGTCGCTCCTCCCTGCTGTGCAGTTCCTGTTTTACAAGCGATAACAACGTGACGCATGTCGGCAGAGGCTGAAGCAACTGATGTAATATTTTTGCCATCAATAGGAAGTTTTGAATTTTTTACCTCAAAATTAAACAGTGGATATGAGACACCTCCCGGGTTGCATACTTCAATCATCCCTTGCCTGATCAAACCAATTGTTTTACTATTTAAGATGTTTTTGCCCTTCACAACAGGTTTTGGGGTCATCAATAAATGCGGCATGTATAGCGTCCCACCGTTTGCGATAATTTGTGTCCAACTATTTACTTGTAAAGGCGTTGTCAGTAAATACCCTTGGCCAATACCATAGTTATAAGTATCACCCAAATACCATTCTTGTCCAAATGTCTTTTGCTTCCATTGCGTTGTCGGCAGAATACCCGTTACCTCTCCCGGCAAATCGATCCCTAAAATTTGTCCAACACCCATCTTCTGCGCAAACGCAGAAATTCTATTAACAGAAATTTTCTGCGCGAGTTTGTAGAAAAAAATATCATTTGACCGCTGGAGTGCCGTGACGACATTGAGCGGCTTGGGTTCTTTTTTCCCATAATCCGTGTAATACCAATTCGCAAATGAAAAATTGCCAACTTTCAAAATTCCGGTGTCAACCACTGTGTAATTTTGATCGATGATATTTTCTTGCAAACCTACTGCTGATACAACAATTTTAAATGTGGAACCAGGCGGATAAATACCACCGATGGCGCGATTGAGAAGCGGTTGATTCTGTGAATCCGTAAGGATCGTACTTACTGATTTATCGGCACTGTCAGATGCAGGTTTGTATGAGCTGTCCAGCGTAAACAAATTCGGATCAAACGACGGCTTAGAAACCATCGCCAGAATTTCGCCATCCGGCTTAGAAATAATAACCGCACCTTTCTTAAGATCTTTCGCAGCGTTATATGCATCCTGCTGTAATTTTAGATCAATTGTCAACGTAATATTGTGACCGGGAACTGGATCTGTTTGTCCAAGAGATCTAACTTCTTGCCCCAAGGCATTTACTTCAACGAGCGCCTGGCCGTCCTGCCCGTGCAATTGTTGCTCATACTGTTCTTCAATGCCACTCTGCCCCACCCATGTATCTGGTTGGTAGCCAGCATAATTACCTGATGCCAACTCGCCCGGCGAAATTTGACCAATATAGCCCAAAACATGAGCAAGCGCATCTTTATACGGATATTCACGCAAAGAATCAACCTGAATATTTTTATCACCCTTTGCAATAAGAGCAAGCGCCTGATCGTGACTTAAGTGAGTTGTTTTACATTTTGTGGGATCATCCGCAGAACAATCCGTAACCAACTGAAAACCGGGAATGTTATAAACCAATGGATTACCATTACGGTCAAAAATCACTCCGCGCGGCGCTGGAATAACCTGTGTTCGGATACGATTGGAATCTGATAATTGTTGATAATAATTCCCTTGAATAATTTGTACAGAAAAAAGATTGAAAAGCAGTAATGCACCAAAAAAGACAATCAGAACCGGCAATAAATACCAGCGGAGACGGAGCAGTTTTGATTCTTCTTCATAATGATGTCTTTTTATTTTTTCTGTTTTAATGTGATCGCCAAAGGCATGTCCGGGATTCATAAATATGAAATCTCAAAACGCGAAGGTAAAATCTCGAATATACAACTCAAATTTTATGACTTTACATGGAGATTTGTGCCTAACGAATTGATAATTGCAATCCTTATAACCATAAATAACAATACTGCAACAACAGTACTGACAAATGCAAATAATAATGCTTCATTATATCCAAAAATCCTAAGATACAAAAATGATCCAACAAAAGAAGCGATCAAAACAAACGGGTAGGTATTGATTTCGTATTTCCGTTGGTAAAGAAGGATGAGAAAAACCATAAACAAAAGGAAAATACTTGTTCCACCAAGTGAACGCAGAGCGAATGCATCAAGCAAGATACCGGCAAGGAAGGCCAGAAGAAAGATAGAGGAATCTCTTAAGACAATCGTCATACAAATAAGGCAAATAAGAACAAGCGGCAATGCCGTAATAGTCCCTTCTAATATAATTGAGAACAACAGTAGAAAAATTAAGAAAATTATCATACCAAAAACCCATTAATACTTTATCGTACTAACAATTTATTGTTTTATCACAAATACCATCCGCAGGGCTGATATATCAACCAAACTCATTATCTTCGCAGACTGAAAAAGACTGCTCGCTTGTTTATCGACAGAAACGATCTTCCCGACAACAAGTTGTGGTGGATAGCCTTGTCCCTGTAAATTCTCGTCCCCTTTGGTCACTACTATGTCATTATCCTCCAGTTTGTCCGATAGAATAACACTATCCAGCGTGACAACACCTCCATCTTCGGCTTTAACAATACCTTCAGACGATGTTTTTGTGGTATCAGCAGTAAATGATGTTGAGGGATCTGAAAGAAGCGTCACAAGAGAAAGTCTGGGAGTTGTTCTGCCAACAGTTCCGATGAGATTGTTTTTGAAAACAACAACGTCGCCCACTTTGACATTATCATCTTGCCCTCTATCAATAATAAGAACATTTTGCTGCAAACCGACGATGTCTGCCGGAAGTAGTTTCTGCGGTACTGGCGTTGTGGTCTGAAATTGATCATGCAGCGCTGTGTTATCACTTTCTACTTCTTGCATCTGTGCCAACTGCTGACGTAGTTGACTATTCTCTTGCTGAAGCTCTTGCAATGAAGGA
>Ga0206821_10048_pt1 | contig 29430 bp, 26 predicted proteins | sample Alteio_BWOrgCont_85_FD_152860 | JGI IMG/M metagenome (GOLD analysis project Ga0206821, IMG submission 152860) | Enriched cells from forest soil in Barre Woods Harvard Forest LTER site, Petersham, Massachusetts, United States -... | ecosystem: Environmental > Terrestrial > Soil > Temperate forest >...
TTGTGCCGCTCAATTACGGCGAAGCGTCCCAAAACCGTCATCGACCACATCCTCAAACATGGGCACATCACAACTGAAGAACTGAAAAACCAATACGGCTATGATCATCCGCCACGGGCGGCGCGAGACGTACGCGAATTAGGGATTCAGCTTGAAACCTTTAGGGTTATAGCCGCCAATGGCCGAAAAATTGCCGCCTACCGTTTCGGTGATCTAACCAAGAAAAAGTTCCGACGTTTCAGTGGTCGCACTGGACTTTCCAAAGAGATTAAAGAGCAACTCATTAAAAAATTCGGCTGCCGTTGTTTTATTTATTTGGAGACAATGGAGGCGAGCGATTTGCAAATTGACCATCGCGTGCCTTATGAAGTTGCAGGCGACAGTGACGAGCTCAAAACAGAGGATTTCATGCTTCTTTGCGGTTCAGCCAATCGCGCGAAGTCGTGGTCGTGCGAACATTGTGAAAATTGGAAGAGCATCAAGGATAAAAACATTTGCCTCTCATGCTATTGGGCGTTTCCGGAAAAATACACGCATGTTGCCATGCGCCAAATCCGCCGCATTGATCTCATCTGGCAGGGCGGGCGAGAGATACAAGGATTCCACGGTGATTTCGCTGCGTCCGAGCAAGGTAGCCTGAGATGAGCGGCCCGCTTCTATTTCCACCAGTGTGAGATTCAATGCGGCCGGCAGAGGCTTTCCGTAAATGCGATTTCCCAGCCTGCCATCGTAACTGACAAGATAGCGAATCGACTTATCGTTTAAAGATTCCAATTCCGTTACAAAATCATCGAAGTTGATTCCGGCGAAATATCGTGAATCCCGTTCGCCGCAGACTCCCTGATACGGCGGGTCCATATAAATAACATCATCTGGGCGTGTGTTTGCCAAAACATCCTCATAACTCAACGACGTGACGATGGTTTTACCATGCAACAATGTGGAAATTGCGGCGATGTTTCCTTTCATCGTTTCGGGGCGTGTTCCGAGACGGCGTTTATCAGGGCTTTGATTGAACAACCCTTCGCCGTTGTAACGCACCGCGCCCTTGACGCAGCGCGCCAAAAGATATAATAACAACCGCGCATCATGATTGCGGTTGAATGACTCGCGCACTTGATAGTAGTGTTCCAACGCATCTTTATGGTTGTCGCGCCAAAGTTTCTCGTAAGAAGTGGAAAGCTCCTTGGGACCGTTAATTATGGCTGCCAGCAATTCCGCCAGCGGCTTGTTGAAATCATTAAGCCAAAATTCTCCAGCCCGGCCGCGCGCTGCCGCCGCGATAGATACGGCCGCAGAACCGCAGAATGGTTCGACCAGCCTCTGCATTTTGGAAGGCAAATAACGCAGAATTAGGGGGGCTAGCGTGCGTTTGCTGCCTTGATATTGAAATGGTTGGGGAAGAGACACTAAAATTTACCTTATAGGTATTTGGTATTTCATCGTTCGTTTTCCCAAATGTTGTGTGAATACTCGCCATCTCCAATTTTGTCCAGCGTTTTCATTCACAGACATAAAGAATCGCATTTAGGGGTAGTGACGAACTAACGATTTTCCCGTGGGTGAGGTAAAATGGGCAGCGTATGAAAAATGCGCTGACTTTTCGTGGCGGGGATATAGGTAGTACGCCGAGCTTTAAATACGCTCACGCTCGCGCGTTCGCGACGTCCCGCAGTAGCGGGACATCGAGGGTGGGGTGCTTGGGACGCGTTGACCCAGCCATAAATCACACGCGCGTGTTGCTGGCTATTTTCGGTCGTGCCCCTGGGACTGCGATGCGTTCGGATCCGCCTTCGCCGCGGCTCCGCCGCGGCAGGCGTTCAAGGTTCCGCAAGACCATTCAAGGTTTTTTGTGAAATTTTTTTTTTATTTTTTGGAGGGGGGCGAAGGCACCAAAACTTACGGTAGGCAAATAAAGAAACGTCAGGCAGGCTGTCAACCCGATGCGATACCTCAATTTATCAATTTTGGCCCTGGCGATGTGCTGGGCAGTTTGTGGTTGCGCAAGAGTCCCGCGCGATTGGCTGCAAATTACATACACGGGCGCGACGCCCACGGCGCAGGTCGCGGTGGATTGGGCGAACATCGTGCGCGTCTCGCGTTCCACACCCACCTTGCAGGTAGTGGTCAATCCGCCTTTGCGGCGCGGTTCGCCGATTCATAAACAGGTTTTTAAGGAGTTGCATGATTTGGGAGCGCAGGAGGTGCGTTACGTTCCGTGGTTCCCTTATCTAAAACTTGTCGTTGCCGAGCTGCAGCCGCCCACGGCCACGAATACGTCCTGGGATTTTAGCCTGATTGATCCCATGACGCTGGATTTCCTTAATGCGACGAAAGGGCATTCGCCCATCCTGAATTTCAGCACGATGCCCGCGTGGCTGTTCAAGACGCCGCAGCCCGTCACATATCCGTCCGATCCGAATGCGGTGTACTGGGACTATACGCAGGGAACGGAGTTGAATGACCCGACCTTGAAGCAATTGGGCGATTATTACGCGCGGCTCGTTTCGTGGTATCATCTGGGCGGCTTTACCGATGAGTTGGGCGCGCGCCATGATTCGGGTTATCACTATGACATTCCCTGGTGGGAAGTCCTGAATGAAATGGATTCGGAACATCAGACCACGCCGCAGCAATACCTGGAGCGTTACGATGCGATTGTGAGCGCCATTCACCGCGTCTCGCCGGACACGCGGTTTGTGGGACTGGCCCTGGCCTTCGCCGACAAGCTTGATAATTACGAATATTTTCTCGATCCGAAACATCATCAGCCGGGTGTGCCGCTGGACATGATTTCTTATCACTTCTATGCCTTGCCCGGGGATGGGACGAATGCGATCAATCCCGGCGCCTGGCATTTTTGCGAGCAGGCGGATCATTTCCTCGATACCGTTCGCAAGGTCGAGGCCATCCGCCAGCGCTTGAGCCCGGCCACCATGACGGACATTGATGAACTCGGAGTGATTGCGAATGACGACAACACATGGAAGGGCGGGCCAATTTACTGGAACGCTGCCGCGGCCATGTACGCCTATCTTTATCTGGAACTCGGCAAACTTGGCATCGAATACATCGGCGAGTCCCAATTGGTCGGCTACCCCACCCAGTATCCGAGCGTGAGCATGGTCAATTGGGAAACTGGCAAACCCAATGCCCGGTTTCGCGTGCTGGAGTTGTTGAAAAATAATTTCAAACCGGGCGATAAAATCGTCGCGACGAGCGTGAATAGTACCAACGTGGCCGCGCAAGCTTATGAAACCCGTTCGGGGCTGCAAATTACTTTTGGTGAATAAAGAATTCGCCACGGTGACCGTGGATCTTCCCGCCGGCATCAAACGCGCCCGCATGGAGGTGGTGGATGCAACGACCGGGGAAAATCCGACACAAGCCAATTTCATATTGAGCCGTCAGGTGGTTCTCGATCCCTTTGCCGTAGCGGTGATTTCTTTGGAACAGGGTGGTTCAGAATAGAGGCAGTGACGAACTAAGGATTTTCCCGAGCGTCGGATAGAATGTGCGGATGATTTGGCCGTCACCAAAATCAGATGCGCTCGACCCGGGTAACCGGGTCGAGTGCACGCGCGCGTGTGCCCCGCATACGCGGGAGTCGAGGGTGGGAAATTACGGAGACAACCCATGCTACAAGGATGCCGGCCCTGGCGGGCCTCGGAGCGGGCAGGGTTTTCAGTCACGGCTCGACGGAGTCTCGCCCCACCATGGGAAATGCACGGCTGTGCGGGAGCACAGCCCTGCCACCGGGGTTTGCGTCCGGAATCCGCAACTGGTCATCAAGTCCATTCCAGCGGTTTCAAGCGGCATCAAGCCCATTCAAGGCCCCCAGGGGGCTATATTTATCGAGACCCCATTTTGCCCCGGAAACAAAGGATTTTCTCAAAAAAACAGCCTTCATTTGAGTATGCATACGGGATATAAAATGAAATGCGATTTGAGTTTGGATGGCCGCCAAAAGCGGGAATGCCGCCCCATCTTGACTTCCTGCCTGACAGTGGCGTTGTTGTTTCGTAAACTATGGTTTATGCAGGAATTTTCCGCGCTCGATGGCGCGATTCTTATTGATAAGCCCGCCGGCCCCACGTCGCACGACGTGGTGGACGTCATCCGCCGCAAGTTCGGCATCAAAAAGGTTGGGCATTGCGGCACGCTGGACCCGAATGCGACCGGGCTATTGATCATCGTCCTGGGGCGCGGCACGAAGCTATCCGAAAAGTTGATGGGCGATGACAAGGTTTATGAGGGCACGATGAAGTTCGGCGTGGCGACAAGCTCGTATGACGCCGATGGTGAAATCCTGGAGACCAAACCGGTGCCGGCGCTGACGCTGGACCAGTTGAACACGCTGGCGGGGGAATTTATCGGGGACCAGATGCAAATGCCGCCGATGGTCTCGGCCATCAAGAAGAACGGCGTGCCGCTCTATAAACTCGCGCGCAAGGGCATCGAGGTGGAGCGCGAGCCACGCCTGGTGCATATCTATAATTTCCGTTTTTCCAATTACGCCGAGCCGCTGGGTGAATTCAAACTGGCCTGCACGAAGGGCACTTACGTGCGCAGTGTGGCCCATGAGATGGGGCAGAAGATCGGCTGTGGCGCGCATCTCTCAACGTTGCGGCGGAGCACGTCGGGGAAATTTGACGTGGCGGACGCGACGCCGTTGGACGCGGTGTTGAAATTGACGATGGCGGAACTGGAAAAGAAAACCATTCCCTTTTTGAAATTGTCCGCGTGAATTTTTTGCCATGAACATCATCCACGCCGCGAACGAACTGGAGACGAAAGGCAAAAGGGTTTGCCTGGCGATCGGTTTTTTTGACGGCGTGCACCTGGGCCATCAACAGATCCTGCGCCAGACCATCGCGGACGCGCGCCAGCACGACGGCATCGCCCTGGTGCTGACGTTTGACCAGCATCCCGCGACCATTGTGGCGCCGGAAAAAGTGCCGCCGCTCATTTATTCGCTGCCGCAAAAGTTGCGGGCCATCGAATCGCTGGGCGTGGAAAATGTTTTGCTGATCCGGTTCGATAAAAAATTCAGCGAACAAACCGGCGAGCAATTTATTCGCAGCCTAGCACAAGGATTGGGAAAAATCCGCAGCATATGCGTGGGCGCGAATTTTGTTTTCGGCCACAAGCGCAGCGGCAACGTGGCGCTGCTCAAAAAGCTCGGCGCGGAACTGGATTTTTCGGTGCACGGCCTCAGTGCGCTTTCCCTGGACGGCCAGCGGGTGAGCAGTACGCGCGTTCGCGAAGCGATCCGCGCCGGGGATTTTGACGACGCCAGCCAGATGCTTGGGCGGCCCTATGCGATTTCCGGGAAGGTCGTAATAGGCGACAAGCTGGGGCGCACGCTCGGCTTTCCGACGGCGAACCTGGACGTGAACGGCCTGGCGTTGCCGCCGAACGGCGTTTATGCCGCGCTTACGAAACTGGACGGGAAGCTGTATCGGGTAGCCTTGAACATCGGCATTCGCCCGACAGTGACGGCGGGCAAACAGTTGCGCGTGGAGGCGTACCTGCTGGGCTTTCACGGTGAGCTGTACGGGAAAGAGCTCGAAATCGAGATCGGCGAAAAGCTGCGCGACGAAAAAAAGTTTGGGTCGCCGGAGGAATTGCGGGAACAAATCGCGCGGGACGTGGCCGCCGTCCGGCAACGGTCGTAAATTAGCCAAAAAATAAAGAACACTATCCTGTAAGAAATGTTCAAAAAAACTATGAAATTTTCAGCTTTTCTACTTTGAACAGGCCGTTAACTTGTTTGTCCATTTTTCTGTAAAACACAAATGAATACTGGAATTTCCGCCATCAACGAGGCAGTAAAGGAAACGGGCGCGTTCACGCATCCGTTATTTAACGAACTGGGAAAAGTCATCGTCGGGCAAAGCTATTTGACCGAACGGCTGGTGATCGGTCTGCTGGCGAACGGCCACGTCCTGCTCGAAGGTGTGCCGGGACTGGCCAAGACGCTGGCCGTGAAGTCCATGGCGGCGTGCATCAGCGTGAAATTTTCGCGCCTGCAATTCACGCCGGATATGCTGCCCGCCGACGTGATCGGCACGCAGATTTATAACCCGCAGTCCGGCGGGTTCACGACGCGGCGGGGGCCGATTTTTGCGAACCTGATTCTGGCGGACGAAATCAATCGCGCGCCGGCGAAGGTGCAGAGCGCATTGCTGGAAGCGATGCAGGAAAAGCAGGTGACTATCGGCGACCAGACGTTCAAGTTGGAGGAGCCGTTCCTGGTGCTGGCGACGCAGAATCCCATCGAGCAGGAAGGTACGTATCCGCTGCCGGAAGCGCAGGTGGACCGGTTCATGTTGAAATTGAAAATCGGCTATCCCTCGCGCGAGGAAGAACGGAAAATCCTCGATTTGATGGCGAAAACGAGCAATACGCCCGTAACGCATGCGGTGGTGGATCCCAAGGACATTTTGAAGGCACGCGAGGTCATCAATGACATTTACGTGGACGACAAGGTGAAGGATTACATCGTGGATTTGGTCTGCGCGACGCGCGAGCCGGACAAATACAAAATTGCCGTCAAGGAATTCATCCAACTCGGGGCGTCGCCGCGCGCGACGATTGCGCTCACCCTTGCGGTCAAGGCATATGCGTTCCTGAAAGGACGCGGTTATGTGACGCCGCAGGACGTGAAGAGCATCGGCATGGATGTGCTCCGCCACCGCGTGGCCATCACTTACGAGGCCGAGGCGGAGGAAAAGACGAGCGAGACGATCATCCAGAAAATTTTTGATGAACTGCCGGTGCCGTGATGAAAACTGTTTTGAAGTTTTACTTATTCGGCGTTTTGACTCTGCTGTTGCTGTGTTCCTGCGCGGCGACGGCCAAAGAAACCACTGTTACCCCGGCCACTGAATTATCTGCTGATGTCGCCATGAACAGTGAGGCTGGGCGCGGCGGTCTGCTATTTGTCAATCTTCGGCTGGAAGATGGCGAGGAATTGCCATTTTTGTTGGATACGGGAGCGACAGGGACGGTGATGGACAAATCCATTGAATCGAAATTAGGCAAACGCACAGGCACCGGAGTCGGGACCGGTTGGGGTGGTACGAACAAAGTGGATATGTATGCAGCCCCAAAGCTTTATCTTGGAAACACGCAGCTCGTGACTGGAAAAAAAGTTTGGACCGGTGGGCCGGGAGCTACTAGCGGGTCAGGAACTCTTGGCATGGATTGCCTGAAACATTATTGCCTTCAACTGGATTTTGCGAAGGAGACAATACGGTTTCTGAATTCGGACCAGGTGGACTCATCCGCTTTGGGCAAAGCGTATCCTGTCACGCTCAAGGGAAACCTTCCATATATCCATCATTCCGGACTTCTCGGCGGGCCAGACAGCGATTTGCTGGTGGATTTGGGTTGCCGGGTTGATGGGATGGCGGGAACAAACGTCGTGAAAGGGCTGGCGCAATTTTTACCTGTTTGCACGTGGGACGGCGAAACGTATTCAAACCTGGCTATTGTTGCCGTCGGGCATGCAAACGTCCTGGGATTAAATTTTTTCGCACGTCACCTCGTCACTTTGGATTTTCCACACCGGACGCTGTACCTGAAACAAACGAACGTCGGCCCGTTGGCTGGTAACGATTCGAAACGCGTGGAGAATGATGAAAACGAAGCGCCGGTGATATTCCTGGAGGGACTGAAAGAAAATGGCCGATTGGCCGGGTTGTCGGAAGATGATGACGTGGCAATTTATCTCGAGAGTTATTCCAATTTCGATTACCCGGTAGCGAATGATAATTATGTGGGTTACGTGAAGGGCTACTTCAACTCGCGCCACAAGTCCGCCACGTACAGTTTCTGGAAGGGTGATGATTCTTCAGTTTGCCATTACACAATCGCGCGCGCTTCCGAAGAGAGTCCCTGGCAATTGGAAAAGGCGTGGCAGACGGACCAGAGCGATAAATTTATTAAGGCATATCCTCTCCCATGATCCCCCGCGAAATCATCAAAAAAATCCGGCAGATCGAGATCCGCACGAACCGGCTCGTGACGGAATCGCTCGCGGGCGCGTACCACAGCGTGTTCAAGGGGCAGGGGATGAACTTCGACGAGGTGCGCGAGTACCAGCCCGGCGACGACGTTCGCACGATTGACTGGAACGTCACGGCGCGCATGAACCATCCGTTCATCAAAAAATTTGTCGAGGAACGCGAGCTGACGCTGATGCTGCTGGTAGACGTCAGCGGCTCGGGCCTGTTCGGTTCGCGCGCGCAATCCAAGCGCGAGCTGGCGGCGGAAATTGCCTCCGTGCTGGCGTTTTCCGCCATCCGCAATAACGACAAGGTGGGGCTACTGCTCTTCACCGACGAGGTGGAAAAATTCATTCCGCCGCGCAAGGGGCGCGGCCACGTGCTCCGCGTCATACGCGAAGTTTTGTATTTTGAACCGAAGCGGCGCGGGACCGATTTGATCAACGCGCTGGAATTTATGGGGCGCGTGCTGCCGCATCGCTCCATTGCTGTGGTCATTTCCGATTTCCAGACGCCGCAAAGTTCGGGCGCGCTGCCATTGCCAATCCAAACCGCGCTGCGCATGGCCAACCGGCGGCATGACGTCGTTACGGTGCAAATCACTGATCGTTATGAAATGCAGTTGCCCGCATTGGGCAGGCTGACGCTGGAGGACGCCGAGACCGGTGAGATTTTGGAAATCAACACTTCAGATCCCGGCAGCCGTGATGCGTTTGCGTTGCGCCGCCAGAAACAACTGAACGATTTGGCGCGGCAATTCCGGTCGTCGGGCATTGATTCCATCCAATTGCGGACGGACGAGCCTTACAGCGCGGCACTGGGAAACTTTTTTGAAACGCGCGAACGACGGAGGTTGAGAGGATGAACAATAGCCAAAGCGTCCCGGACATTCGCGACATCAAACCGCCGATCGTCATCCCCAACGGCTGGGAATGGCTTTGGCTTACGCTTGGCGCGCTGGCGGTGCTGGCGGCTTTGTTTTTCGCGTGGTGGCTCTGGAACAAGAAGCGGTCGCAAATTCCCATTGTACCGCTCGTGCCTGCGCACATTCGCGCGAAAGCTGCGCTGGAAAAAGCGCTGGAGATCATCAGCCAGCCAAAGGAATTTTGCGTTTTGGTTTCGGACACGGTGCGGTTGTATCTGGAGGAACGGTTTGATTTCTGCGCGCCGGAGCGCACGACGGAGGAATTTCTGCGCGAGTTGAGCGCGACTAATTTGCTGACCGACGCGCAAAAGGAAAGCCTCGGTGGTTTTTTAGAGAGCTGCGACCTCGTGAAGTTCGCCAAATACGAGCCGGGTGAGAATGAATTGCACGAACTGCATTCGTCCGCCGTGCGGCTGGTCGAAGAAACCGAGCCGTCGCAAGGTTCAAACGACCATCCACCCGTCATCATCCAACAGGAAGAAAACGCAAATCGCGAATCGTAAATGGTTTTTGCCCATCCATATTTTTTGCTGCTGCTGCTTTTGTTGCCGGTGTTTGCCTGGCTGAAGGGCGGGCGCGGCGCGGCGCCGGCGTTTTTGTATTCGTCCCTGAACCTGGTGCAGGGTTTGACGGGCCTGCGCCGTTCGCAGGCGGGAAATTTCCTGGCGGCGTTGCGCTGGCTGGTCCTCGCGGCGTCCATCATTGCGCTGGCGCAGCCGCGTCTGGCTAAGAGCACCACGCAAGTCAAGGCCAGCGGCATTGACATCGTCGTTGCGCTCGATTTGTCCGGCAGCATGAACACCCCGGATTATATCGTGGGTGGGCAAGGCGTGAGCCGCTTCAACATGGCCAAATCCGTTTTGAAGAAATTTGTCGCGGAACGCCCTGACGACCGAATCGGCCTGGTGGTGTTCGCGGCACAGGCGTTCATCGCATCGCCCATGACACTGGACCATGACTACTTATTGGACAACATCGAGCGCCTTGAGATTGGGACCATTAATTCTGACGCCACGGCCATCGGCGACGGCCTTACGACGGCGTTGAACCGGCTGCGAAATGTGCAATCCAAGAGCAAAATTATCGTGCTGATGACCGATGGAGGGAACAATTCGGGGAAGATTGATCCCATCACAGCCACGCAAGCGGCGCAGGCGCTCGGCGTAAAAATTTACACGATCGGCCTCGGCAACCGGGACATCGTCCAACGCATGGGGCTGCCGGCCGGATTTTTGCCGGATTACGATATGCTGGAGCAGATTTCACAAATGACCGGCGCCAAATCATATCACGGCGACAATTCGGAAAAGCTCCGGAACATCTACGATGAAATTAATAAGATGGAAAAAACGGAAGCGGTGGTGAACAAATACACGCAGTTCAAGGAATTATTTCCGGGCATTCTCGCCGCTGGGGCGGCGTTACTGCTTTTGGAAATTACGTTGGGGCAAACGATTTTCCGGAGGTTGCCATGAAAACTGAGATTTATAATTTGCGACCGGTGATTTGAAGATGCATTGGGAAAATCCAAATATACTTTGGTTGTTGCTGGTGGTTCCGCCGGCGCTCGCGCTGTTTTTCTGGTGGCGCGAACGATCGCGGCAGAAAATGCTGGGGCTATTTATCGAGGCGCGTTTGCTTTCCGCACTGACCGTAGGCATTTCCCCGCGGCGCCGGAAAATACGGTTCACGCTCCTGGTTTTGGCATCCGTTTTTTTAATCATCGCGCTGGCGCGGCCGCAGTATGGTTTTAATCTGCAGGAGGTCGAGCAAAGCGGACTGGACATCGTTGTGGCCATTGATACTTCGAAATCCATGCTGGCGCAGGACATCGCGCCTGACCGGTTGGACCGCGCCAAGCTTGCCGCGCTTGAATTGATGCAGGACGCCCAGGCCGACCGGCTCGGTCTTGTGGCCTTCGCGGGTCAGGCGTTCCTCGAATGCCCGTTGACAGTGGACGACACAGCCTTTGAGCAAAGCGTCCAGGCGCTGGATGTGAACTCTATTTCGCAAGGTGGCACAGGCATAGCCAATGCCATTGAGGCTGCGGAGACTGCTTACAAGGAAAACGGTCATTTCAAAACGCTGGTGCTGCTGACCGACGGTGAGGACAACGTCAATGAAGCCGCCGCGCTTGAGGCCGCGCAAAACGCCGCGAAAGACGGCCTGAAAATTTTTACGGTCGGCATCGGGACGACGGCAGGCGACTTGATTCGCGTTGCTGACGCCAATGGTAATTCCGATTACGTGCGCGATGCGGATGGTAACGTTGTTAAAACGCATTTGAATGAAGATTTGCTTCGCCAAATCGCCGGGGCCACCGGCGGTTTTTATCTACCGCTACGCGGGGGAGACACGATGGACACTCTTTATGACCGTGGCCTGGCGCCGTTGCCAAAGACCGAAGGCGTGGGCAAGATGATCCGCCAATACCACGAGCAATATCAGTGGCCGCTGGCGATAGCCATCCTGCTCCTGCTGGCCGAAATGTTTTTGCCGGAACGCAAGAAGACAAAAGGGCAAACGACTGGTACCCAACGCACCTATGCCTTTTCAGATGTGCCAACGGAACCCGCCGAACCAATAGCCGCGAAACCAGAGGAAGCCCCGCCGGTCATTCCACCACCTGTTCCGCCACTGATTCCATCCGGTGCCGTCGTTGTCCTCATTGGACTTTTATTGCTGCCATTGGCCGTTGGCGCTTCACCGGCGAGCGCTTTGAGTGATTATAACTCAGGCAACTATACGAATGCGCTGGATGAGTTTACGCGGCTGGCCGAAACGCAAACGAACGATTTGCGGCTGGTGTTCAACGCGGGTGACGCAGCCTACCGCGCGACGAACTTCGATTTGGCGCAGGGTTTGTTTAGCGAAGTGACGCTGTCCCCGGACATCGGCCTCCAGCAAAAGGCTTTTTTTAATTTGGGCAACGCGCAATTCCAATTAGCGAAGCAGGCGACTGATTTAGACGGAATCGAATCGGGACTGGAAATCGCCGAGAAGAGTTATGGTCGCGCGCTGGATTTGAACACCAATGATGCGGATGCCGCGTTCAACCTGTCTTTTACTCGGGATGCCGTTGAACGCATTAAGGAATTTCGCGCGATGCTGTTGCGCGCCAAAAACGAAGCGGACCAGGACGTACGGATGTCGGAATTTCACCAGGCCCTGGAGATTATGGCGCCACTCCAGGCAAAGTTGCAAAAGACCATCGTCGCCAAACAGTACGAGGACTTTACCAAAAAATTGAAGCAAATCGATGATATCGAGACTCCTCATAGCCAGTAGCCTGTTGTGGTTGGCCACGCTGGCCGCGCATGCGCAAAGCGCCGATGATTTTTTCAACGGCGGGGCGCAGCTTTACATCTCCAACAACATTCCGGATGCGTTGAACAAAGTCGAAACGGGTCTGAAAACCTATCCCGCCGACGTTAAATTGAAAAAGCTGGAAGAATTGCTGAAACAACAGCAGCAACAGCAGCAAAACCAACAGAGCCAGCAGAACCAGCAGAATCAACAAAAGCAGCAAAATCAGTCGCAACAGAACAAAAATTCCCAAAGCCAGCAATCACAGTCCCAACAGCAGCAACAGCAAAATCAACAAAAACAGGATCAACAGAAGCAGAACCAGCAGAATTCTCAGCAACAGCAACAAAACCCACAGCAGCAGCAAGCCCAGCAGCAAAACAGCAAAAATCAGCAAAATGCCGCCCAGCAGGGCGCCCAGGCGCAGGCCATGACCCCGGAGGAGGCTAAACGGCTTTTAGACGCCCAAAAGGGCAATGAACAGGTCCTCCGCTACCAGCCGAAGGGCCAACCACAAAACACGATTCCAACCATAAAAGATTGGTAAATCAGAAGGGCTAATCGTTGCAAGTGACTCGTTTATAGATACTTGAAAGAGAAATTTTAATGCTGATTCTTCTTGCGCTCCTGCAAAAACCGCTTTAATATAAATCGGCGTCGGTCTTCCGGGTTCGCATTCTCTTGGAGTTCGCCGCGAACAGGCATTTTGCAAAGTCGGCGCAGCCATTGAGGTTTTTATCTGAACTAAAATGGCTTTTAGTGGTCTTATTTTTATGTTGAACAGGAAAAGTATGGCATCCCATGGTCGCCAGAGCAACAGTGGAAGACGTAGCGGAGGATCAAAAAAGATCCCCACGCGTCGTCGTTTTATCATTTCCAGTAAGGCGCGGCGTGATGAGGCCAAATCGGCTGATTCCCATGGCAAGGCTGGCGCCGTTACAGCGCAAAACGGACATGCCGCGTCATCCGCGCCGTTGGGGCAACCGTCCGTTGAACTGAACGAGACAATCAAAACCCTCCTGCACCTCGCGCAGGAGCACGGCTACGTCACCTACGATGATATCAATGACGTCCTTCCAGACAATTTAAACCCGGAAGACCTGGACGCGTTGATGTCCAAGCTCCGCAGTCTGGACGTGGAAATCGTCATGGACCATGCGGAAGCCGAGCGTGCCAAACAGCCTGAACCGGCGCACGCCGAGGAGGACGACGAAGCGCGTCTGGAAATTTTGGACGACCCCGTTCGCATGTATATGAACCAGATGGGCAAGGTGCCCCTGCTCACGCGCGAACAGGAAGTCGAGATTTGCAAAAAAATCGAGGAAGCGGAAGTCTCGATGAAGGCGATTGTCTACGGCCTGGGTTTTACCGCCAAGGAACATATCGCCATCGCCGAAAAACTTTTATCCGAGCCGCCCAAGGAACGCTTTGACCGCGTGATTGTGGACAAAAAAGTTGCCAATCGCGAAGGCCATTTGCGCGAGCTGCGTAAGCTCATCAAGAAGATCCACGCGCTCGACGAGAAAGTGGACGGGAAATATTACGCGTGGCAGAAGGCCCAGCAAAAGGGCCGCAAGGAAAAGCTGGCGCGCGACTTGAAAAAGGCGAGCGTAAAGCTTCAGGACATGTTCTCGAAGTTTTACTACAAGCAAAAAGTCGTCGAGGAAATGATTGTCGTGGCCGGCAACGTCCATGAGAAATTCCTCGTCAGCATGCGCCATGTCCAGGACCTGGAAAATCAGCGCACCACTTCCGAGCGCCGCGCGGCACTGGACATGGAACGCGCCAAACTCCAGACGCTGGAACAATTCGTCCGGATGTCCCGCGAGGAATTTTTTAAGGCGTTCTCCGATTTGAAGGCGGCCGCCGAGCGCGGGCTCAAGGCCAAGACGCACATGGCCGAGGCCAACCTGCGTCTCGTGGTGTCCGTCGCCAAGAAATACACGAACCGCGGCCAGTCATTCCTGGATTTGATCCAGGAAGGCAACATCGGTTTGATGAAGGGCGTTGAAAAATTTGAATATCGCCGCGGCTACAAGTTTTCCACGTATGCTATCTGGTGGATTCGCCAGGCGATTACGCGTTCCATCGCAGATCAGGCGCGAACCATCCGCATCCCGGTGCACATGATCGAAATCATGAACAAATTGTGGCGCGCGCAAAAGCAGTTGACCCAGGAAATGGGCCGCGAGCCGACGCCAGAGGAATTGGCGGACGAAATGCACATGCCGGTGGCGCGTATTCATGCGCTCCTGAAAATGGCGCAGCAGCCCGTCTCCCTGCACGCGCCTGTCGGTGACGACGGTGACGTGAGCGTCGGCGATTTCATCGAGGACAAATCGGCGGAAAATCCGTCCGACGTGACGAGCTACAGCCTGCTCCGCGAAAAGTTGAGCGACGTGCTGACGACCTTGACTGAGCGTGAACGTAAGATTCTCGAGATGCGTTTCGGATTGTTGGACGGTTACGAGCGCACGCTCGAAGAAATCGGCAAGATGTATAACGTCACTCGCGAGCGCATCCGTCAGATTGAAGCCAAGGCGTTGCGCAAGCTGCGTCACCCGACGCGCGTGCGCCACTTGCAAGGCTTTCTTGACACGCCCGAGCCGGAAATGGTCGCGACGGCGTAATTCAATTGGAAATTCAGGGCGCTGGAGAATTTATTTTCCAGCGCTTTTTTGTTCCGTTTGTTTTTTCGAGACCGGCGAATTAGAACATCGGGCTTTTAACGAGTATGAAAATATCCGTGAATGAATCCGCGAATCCAACTTGTATTGGCAATATCAAGCAGTAAAAGCAAACTGTTTAAAATGCCAAAACTCAACACCGCCAAGTAGATTTTTTAAGAATTTTTTCGTTTTCCATAGAACGGAATTCTTGCGTAGCGCGGCACGAGAGGCAATGGAAAACCAGCTTGGTAAGTGCTTTCAATTTTATCCGAAGAAAACCCAAAAATTAAAATTCATCCGCCAACTCCCCGTTTTTGTGTTCAGGGTTGGGAATGAGTTTCTGATTGCGGCAATCTACGACCCAGTCCAAGTCTTCGAGGGGAATCTGGCCGATGATATTCGGCAATGAATCAGGAATTTCAACCACGTCGAACCTGCCGGTGCGTCCCTGGATTTCCAGTGCGACGGGCGAAAAAACTGTTCGCGCTTCTGAACGGTTCGACATAGTGCGTGATTTGACCTCGCCCACGGGATGAAGGCCCAATTCTTTGATCACCGAACTTTTCAGATAGAACTTAACCGCGCCAGTATCTACCAATGCATCCGTTTCCACGCAACGCGGTTTTTCTTTACGGACGCCGGCTTTAATCAACTCAGAGTCGAGCCAATTTTCCACTTTAATTCGGGCGATGACTTTTCCCATATTGTTATTCATGTGGTTAAGGTAATCCGATTTGTCGGCTTGGCAATAGAGTGCCGGGATGCTGAGTTTTTCCAAGATATTTCGTTTTACCGCTTTGTTCTTGATTTTTCAAAGTCGGGACGGTATGCTGCACACGGTTTTGGAAGGGCGGAGAATCGCCTGGTTCTCTTCGGAGGGCTGGGAGGAAAGTCCGAACACCGAAGGGCGCGATGCCGCGTAACGTTTTGACATAAAACCCAGGACGATACACGCGGGCGGGGGACAAAACCCCCGACGGACAGTGCCACAGAAAATAGACAGCCGCCGGCGCGAACCGGCGGTGATGGTGAAAAGGTGCGGTAAGAGCGCACCGCGCGGAGCGTAAGCGACGCGGCACGGAAAACCCCATCGGGTGCAAGGCCAAATAGGAAACCCCCGGAGCGGCCCGCTCCAGTTTCCGCGAAAGCGGAACGGGTTTCGGGTATCGGCTGCGCAGACAAATGATTCTCACCGTTTAAAAGCGGAACAGAATTCGGCTTACACCCCTTCCGAAACCGTCTTTTTATTTTCCTCACTGTCCTTTATAAGAGCCCCAGAAACTTTTGGCTGGCGCAGGCGCAACCGCCGCCGGGCGGTTCATCACCGGTACGGCTTTACTCACCACGGCTGCCGGACTTAAATTGCCGGCGCGGTCCAACGCGCGAATTGAAAACGCCTGCGGTGTAAACGTGAAAACCTGCGAGGTTTGGTTCGACGGCAGGAGGTACATTCTCCAGGTATAATCCGTGTCGTAGTATTGGAGAAGCCATTTGGCCACCGGATCGGTTCCGGCGGGCGCCCATTGAAAAACGTATCCGCGGTTCGCGGGTTGTCCGCTCAACGCCGGTTTGGCGGGTGAGGAGGCTGCCAGCCACGGCGATGCGGGCACGAGCGCCGTTTGCGCATATTCACCGGCAACGGCGCCGGCTAGCGCGGGATTGTTTGCGAGGCTGCCCAGGTGGAATAGAATGTCTCCGCCAGCCCCCGGTTGCTCGCGCGTGGTGGCGATTTGATTGGCGATTTCCGCCGCGGGAAATTTTATGCCGGCGTCCCCGGCATTCAGTCCCGGCCAAAGGTTGCGTCCCCGGACATTTTGTTGCTCCCACCAATTCAGCAGCACGGGAAAGCTTTGCTGGGGCGCGTTGATGGGCCAATAGAGTTGAGGCGAGAAATAATCCACCCAACCGCTGGCCAGCCAGAGGCGCGAGTCGGCGAACAGGTTGACATACGAGTCGAACCCGCGGATTTGCGGCGGATTGCCCGGACGCCAGATGCCGAATGGACTGACGCCGAACTTTACCCACGGTTTCACCGACTTGATACTATGGTAAACGTTTTGGATGAATTGATTGATATTTTGCCGCCGCCAGTCCGTATGGCTCAAGCCGCTTTGCATACCAAATTCCCTCCAGCTTGCCCCGTCGGGGAAAGGAACATCCATGCCCTTTCCGAGCGGGACCGGGTAGGGATAAAAATAGTCGTCCAGTTGCACACCATCCACGTCGTAGCGCCGGACGACATCCATGATGACGCGCAAGACGTAGGCGCGGGCGGCGGGTTCGCCGGGGTCGAGCCATTCCTGGCCGTTATATTCACGGACCCATTCGGGATGCGTGCGTGAGATGCTGTTGGGCGCGGGATACCACTGCGCGCCGGAAAAGCGCACACGAAACGGATTGAACCAAGCATGCAATTCCAAACCGCGCCGGTGCGCCTCCTCGATAGCAAAGGCCAAGGGATCGTAGAACGGTTCCGGGGCCTGACCTTGCACGCCGGTCAGGTAGGCGGACCAGGGTTCGTTCGGCGAGGCGTACATGGCGTCGCACGACGGGCGCACCTGGAAAATGACGGCGTTGAGTTTTAATCGTACCGCGGTGTCGAGCAGTGAAATCAGTTCCGCCTTTTGTTGGGCGACACTCAAGCCGGGCGCGGAGGGCCAGTCTTTGTTCGCGACGGTGGCGATCCACGCGCCGCGAAATTCGCGCGGCGGCTCGGGCGGGATGATGGAACTGGGCTGATAAATTCCGGCGGCTGCGAGCAATGCCGCAGAAGCAAAGAAAACGAGCGCGAGAGGAATCCCATTTTTCATCGGTGGCGACAGTAATGTAGTCGCAAACGAGCAAGGGCAAAGCGTTTTTTGCAGGGAAACATTTGCGGTTTTTTCTCGTTGAAAACTCGCACTTTTATGCAGTGAATCAAATTTTTAAACATTTGCAGGCCAATGGTTTGATGGTTTTTAGTTGGATAAAACAGGGGGAGGGGGGCCAAAAAAGCTTAAGTATGCTTTATTAACCTTAATTAAGTTTAAGTGAACCTTTATTAAAGGGGTTTTGGGCCAATTAAGAATTAAAAAGCGGCACGACGTGAAACGTGGCAAGAAAGGAAAAAGGGCAAAGATTGAATGGCCGCAAGGTTTTGGAGTGCGCCAGTCCCCTGGCGCTATGGCCGGTGCATTCGAAAGCGGCACAGGAGTGCCGCACTCCAAAACGCAAGCGGCTATTGTACGATGACTGAAAATCAATCATGTGGACAGTTTAGCTCAGGAACGAAAAATCGTTAGTTCGTGACTGCCTCCATTTTAAACCACTATCCAATGATAAAATTACTTGAATGTTGCATATTTCAAATTTTAGATTTCACAACGTTCTTAAAATCAGAGACTCCTTACGTCGTCTGCTACGGCATAGAGATTTGGTTTAACGATAAAATTGGGCATTTGGAGGGTCTTGACAAGCGGTCGTGGTTATGGTTTACTTTGTCCTGTTGCAGCCGAAATCCGGTTTCCTTCCTGAAGCCGGGTGCGGGAGAACCAAATTCCCCAGGAAACTGGGGACGGGGCGCACGAGGCCGGGTAACCGGTTTCAAGGCCACTTTCAAGGCCGAGCCCGTCAGCTAATCTCGCAGGCATTTGGAAGGGCGAGCCTCTGGATCGCGAAGTCCGCGATCACCACGTTCACCCAATATAAACATTAGATGTGGTGTGCCATGTTAAGAGCATGAACACCGTTAATTAATTATGTTGGACGGAATATTTATTGGAATCATCTGTGGCGGCATCATGTCTTTGATGCTCTATGCCGTGGGCTGTGAAAAACTCTGATTCATTTATGAATTACGAAAATCTTATCCTGGGAATCATTTCCGTCACACTGTGCGCGTATTTAATTTTCGCCATGGTGCGGCCGGAGAAATTTTAAAAAACAAGGCGGCGGCGCAGGCATCGCCTTGCCGGGGTGCCGCGCTCCAATTTTCCAATTGAATTAAACTAAAATGAACCCTCATCACTGGCTCGAACTGGCGCTGTACATCGGCGCACTCGTCCTCATCACCAAACCGCTGGGGCTTTACATCAACCGGGTGCTCAACGCGAACGGCCACACCTTCCTTGACCGGGTGCTAAAGCCGCTGGAAAAATTGACCTATGCCGTGCTCCGCGTGGACCCGGCGAAGGAGCAGGGCTGGAAGCATTACACCTTTGCGCTGTTGATTTTCAGCGGGGCGAGCTGCCTGTTTACGTATGTCATCCTGCGGACGCAATATTATTTGCCACTGAACCCGGAGAAATTCACCGGGCTGGCGCCGCACCTGGCGTTCAACACGGCGATCAGCTTCCTGACGAATACGAACTGGCAGAGCTACGGCGGCGAATCCACGATGTCGCTTTTTTCGCAGATGGTCGCGCTGGTGTTTCACAATTTCTTTTCCGCCGCGGCGGGCATCGCCGTGGCGGCGGCGCTCGTGCGGGGCATTGCGCGGCATACTTCGGAAACCATCGGCAATTTCTGGGTGGATATCACGCGCATCACGTATTACCTGCTGTTGCCGATCTGCATCATCTATGCGCTATTTCTCGTTTCGCAGGGCTGCATCCAGAATTTCAGCAAGAACACGACGGCCACGGTCATCGAGCCGCAAACGGTTTCCGTGCCGGTAACCGACGCGAACGGCAATGCCGTCACGAACAGCACTGGCAGCGCGGTGATGACCAACCAGGTCGTCAGCACGCAAACTATCGTGCAGGGGCCGGTGGCGTCGCAGATGGCGATCAAGATGCTCGGCACCAACGGCGGCGGTTTTATGAACGCCAACGCGGCGCATCCGTTTGAAAATCCCACGCCGTTCTCGGACTTCATCCAGATGCTCTCGATTTTGGCCATCGGCAGCGCGCTGACGTATCACCTGGGCCGCGAAACCAAAAACCAAAAGCACGGATGGACGGTTTGGACGGCCATGTTCATCATGTTCCTGGCGGGCTTTTTCCTTTGTTGGTGGGCGGAATCGAGTGGCAACCCGATTCACCAGCAGCTCGGTGTCGCCGCTGCCGATGGCAATATGGAAGGCAAGGAAGTGCGTTTCGGCATCTTTGAGTCCTCGCTGTTTGCCACGGTCACGACGGATGCATCGTGCGGCGCGGTCAATTCCATGCACGATTCTTTCACGCCGCTCGGCGGGCTGGTCCCGCTGTTTAATATCATGACCGGCGAAGTGATTTTCGGTGGCGTGGGCGCGGGCCTTTACGGCATGTTGATTTTCGTCGTGATTGCCGTGTTTATTGCCGGCCTGATGGTGGGGCGCACACCGGAATATCTCGGCAAAAAAATCGAGGCATACGACGTGAAAATGGCGCTGCTGGCCTTTGTCATCCTCGCATTCATCATTCTGGGCTTTACCGCGTGGGCCTGCGTCAGCCCGTGGGGACTGGCGGGATTGAACAATGCCGGGCCGCATGGCTTCAGCGAAATGCTCTACGCCTACACGTCCGGCGCGGGAAACAACGGCAGCGCGTTCGCGGGTCTGAACGCCAACACGTGGCAATACGATATGTCGCTCGGATTTGACATGTTGCTCGGCCGGTTCGGGATGATTGTGCCGCTGCTGGCCCTGGCCGGCTCGCTGGCCAGGAAAAAAATCATTCCTGCCAGCGTCGGGACGCTTCCCGTGTCCGGAACAACATTTACCCTGTGGCTGGTCGGCACGGTGATTCTCGTCGGTGCGCTGACATTTTTACCGGCGCTCGCCCTTGGTCCGATTGTGGAACATTTCCTCATGTTGCACGGAAATTTATTTTAAAAAATTATGCAAAAAAAATCTGTCTCGGTACTGGATCCAAAAATTCTTTGGCCTGCCATCGGCGACGCGTTTATCAAACTGAACCCGCGCCTGATGGTGAAAAATCCCGTCATGTTTGTGACGATGGTGGGCGCGGCCATCACGACGGTGGACATTTTCCGTTCGCCGAAAGACCAAATCGGTTTTGTCATCCAAATCGCCGTTTGGCTTTGGTTTACGGTGCTGTTTGCGAATTTTGCGGAGGCTGTCGCTGAAGGCCGTGGCAAAGCGCAGGCCAAGGCGCTTCGCGCCACGCGCACACAAACCGACGCAAACAAAATCTCCGGCGAGCGCATCGAAGTGGTGGACGCGGATTCACTCCGCAAAGACGACATAGTGATCGTGCGCGCCACGGAAATGATTCCCGCCGACGGCGAAATCATCCTCGGCGCGGCCACGGTGGACGAATCCGCCATCACCGGCGAATCCGCGCCGGTCATCCGCGAGTGCGGCGGCGACCGCAGCGCCGTCACGGGCGGCACACGCGTGCTGTCTGATGAAATCAAAATCCGCATCACGGCCAATCCGGGTGAGGGTTTCCTCGACCGCATGATTTCGCTGGTGGAAGGCGCGAAACGCCAGAAAACGCCGAACGAAATCGCGCTGACGATTTTGCTGGCTGCACTGACGGTGGTGTTTTTGCTGGCGGTGGTGACGTTGAAGCCGTACGGCGTTTATGCCAACGTGTCGTTCTCCAATGCCGTGCTCGTCTCGCTGTTGGTTTGTTTGATTCCGACGACGATTGGCGGGTTATTGAGCGCGATTGGCATCGCCGGCATGGATCGCCTGCTCCAGAAAAATGTGTTGGCCATGAGTGGCCGCGCGGTGGAAGCGGCGGGGGACGTGGACGTGCTGCTGCTGGACAAGACCGGTACTATCACGCTGGGCAACCGCCAGGCGACGGCATTTGTGCCCGCGCCGGGCGTGACCGAACAGGAACTGGCCGATACCGCGCAACTGGCATCGCTCGCTGACGAAACACCCGAAGGCCGGAGCATCGTCGTGCTCGCAAAAAATTTCGGCATTCGCGCCCGGGCCATCCACGAAATACCCGATGCGCAATTCGTTCCCTTTTCCGCGCAGACGCGCATGAGCGGGGTGAATTGGGACGGCGAACTCATTCGCAAAGGCGCGGCCAGTTCCATCAAACAATTTTCCGGGGGCACGCTGCCGCCGGAAGTGGAGCAAATGGTGGAGAGCATTTCCATGTCCGGCGGCACGCCGCTGGTGGTCGCCACGAGCAAGCGCGTCATGGGCGTGGTGCATTTGAAGGACATTGTCAAAGGCGGGCTGGCAGACCGGTTCAAACGTTTTCGTGCCATGGGCATTCGCACGGTGATGATTACCGGTGATAACAAGCTTACCGCCGCCGCCATTGCGCGCGAGGCGGACGTGGATGATTTCCTCGCCGAAGCCAAGCCCGAGGACAAGCTCGCGCTGATCCGCAAGGAACAGCAGGGCGGGCGAATGATCGCGATGATCGGAGACGGCACGAACGACGCGCCGGCGCTGGCGCAGGCTGACGTGGGCGTGGCCATGAACACAGGAACACAAGCCGCCAAGGAGGCCGGCAACATGGTGGATTTGGATTCCAATCCCACCAAGCTGCTGGAAATTATCGAAATCGGGAAGCAACTGCTCATCACGCGCGGTTCGCTGACAACGTTCAGCATCGCCAACGACGTGGCAAAATACTTTGCCATCATCCCGGCGATGCTCATGGTCACGTTCCCCGCCATCGCACCCCTGAACATCATGAAATTGCATAGCCCCAACAGTGCGATTTTGAGCGCGGTCATTTTTAACGCGCTCATCATCATCGCGCTGATTCCGCTGGCCTTGCGCGGTGTGAAATTCCGCGCAGTGGGCGCGGCGGAAATTCTGCGGCGCAATCTGCTGATTTACGGCGTTTGGGGCATCATATTGCCGTTTATCGGCATCAAGATCATTGATCTCATCATCGTGGCGTTGCACATGATAAATTGAATTTATGAAAACTATTATTGCTGAATTTAGCCGCTCGATAGTGGCGACCGTTTTTTTCGCCGTCATCGTGTGCGGGGCGTATCCGCTTGTTATCTTTGGGTTGGGGCAGGTGATGTTTCCGCACCAGGCCAATGGCAGCCTGATTGTGGACAAAAAAGGCACGGTCGTCGGCTCGGAATTGATCGGCCAGAACTTTTCGAGCGACAAATATTTCCATCCGCGCCCGTCCGCGGCGGGCAACAATGGCTATGACCCGGCGGCTTCCGGCGGCAGCAACCTGGGGCCGACCTCGGGCACGCTCTACACCAACATCATGAATAATATCGCGGCGTATCGTTCGGACAACGGCCTGGTCACGAACGCGCCGGTGCCGGCGGATGCCGTGACGGAATCGGGCAGCGGCCTGGACCCGCACATCAGCGTGGCGAATGCGGAGTTACAAATTTCGCGGGTGGCCAAACAGCGTGGGTTGAGTGAGGACAAGGTGCGCGCGCTGGTGGAGGAAAATACCAGCGGGCGCGACCTTGGCCTGTTCGGCGAACCGCGCGTCAACGTGGTGACGCTGAACTTCGCGCTCGACGGGCTGGGGAAGTAATGAGCTGAAGGGCAGGTATCCCCCTCATCCCGGCCTTCTCCCCCAATGGGGGAGAAGGTGCCGAAATCGGCTCGCGAGTACGCTCGTTCCACCATTCTACACCTTCACTTCGCGGGTCGCGCCGGGAATCCAGATTTGTTCCGGACGCGGCTCGGCGACGGGGTCGGCGGCACACGCGACGATGTTGCGCATTTGCGCAAACCACCAGCCGGCGCGGGCGATGCGGCCTTTGCGGCCGGTCGGTTTGACGCACAATTTGGCGCCGTTGTAACCCAGTTCCAGTTGTTCATTTCTATCAGTTGTCGTTGTCATAATAATGCCTTTCTGCGCGACAACATGGCAGGGAGGGTTGGACAATGGCTGTCCAAGCTAAAAGAAAATGAAAATATTTTTTAGGGCAAATAGCCCACAAAATTGAGGATTGTTGAGTTGATTTTGGGGATTTACGGTAGGATGCTAAGAGTTGTTAAACGGTCCCTTTATGCGCATTCGATATTTTATAGCAGGAATTGTTTTGATAGCTGCATTTGGTACGGGTTGTTCGGAGGATGCCAGCAAGCAATCGAAACCGACTCAAGCATCCCCTGCTTTAAATGATTCAGGAACAATCAGGGCGCAGATTGAAGCGATTCAGAAAAAATACGATGTGACAGTGAATGTTCATGGACAATACATTACGATTGGAACTTCAGGGTTGATACGGACCAATGAAATGAATCAGATTGAAGAATCGCTCCATGAAGTGTTTGGTATGGATTTCACCAATTACACGGTGAACTACAATATAGATTGATGATGTCGAATATCGCGCTTAAGCCAATCGCTGTTTATTTTAGCCATCTCCAAGTGCATTTTTTTCATTCCTCACAGCCCATTCTCTAAGAGTCTTTTCCTTTACTTTCCTGGCCGCCAGCCCAAGCCTTGATTCATTCATTGCCTCGCTAATATGAAACTTTGGCGCACAGTTTTTCTACTTTTACTGGCCGTGGTCATGAACCTTTCCCCGGCCCGCGCGGTTCTTACCGCGTTTCCGGACATAAGTGATTTACCCGTCCAGACGAACCTGCCCGATGTCATGACGATGTTGGACGGCACGCGGGTGACGACGCCGGAACAATGGCAGGCGCGCCGCGAGGAGATGAAGGCCATCCTGGAGTATTACGAGCTGGGCCACGCGCCGCCGCCGCCGGGCAATGTGACCGGGAAGGTTATCAAGTCGGAGGATTATCTGGATGGCACGGTGAAGTACCAGCTCGTGCATCTGCGGTTCGGGCCGCACCGGGAATTGGGTTTCGACGTCGCCGTTTTCACGCCGGCCACGGGCGGCCCATTTCCCACGATCATCAATCCTTCTTTTTTCATGACGCCGGGCGCGAATTTCACGAACGGCCTGCCGCCGGCCGTTCCGGCGACGACCAACCGCCTGTTGCGCCTGTTCGCGATGCCGGTGGACCCGGCGCAGACGGCGGCAACATTCTCGAACCAGCTCGCGCGCGGTTACGCCATCGTGACGTACCATTACACCGAGTGTGGCCTGGACAGCGCGAATTTCCGGACCAATTCGTTTTACCCGGCGTATCCGGGTTACGACTGGGGCGTGCTATTGGGCTGGGCGTGGGGACTTTCGCGCGTGGTGGATTATGTGGAAACGCAGCCGTTCGCTGACAAGGCCAAAATCATCGCGCTGGGACATTCGCGGCTGGGCAAGCTGACCATGGTGGCCACGGCGTTTGATGATCGGATTGCACTGGGCGCGCCCGCCGGTTCCAGCGGCGCAGGCACGGGCGCGTATCGCTTTTGCGGGCCGGGGCGCGGCGGCAAGGAAGGCGTCGAGGACATGACGCGGAAGTTTCCGTATTACTTCGTGCCGCGCCTGAAGGAATTCACCGGGCAAATGTATAAGCTGCCGTTTGACGCGTATTGGTATGTGGCGCTCACCGCGCCACGCCCGTGGATTTCCATCGAGGGCACGGACGACCAGAATTGCGTGCCCAACGCCGTGAAGCAGACTGTCCTCGCAGCCAAACCGGTCTATGCGTTCCTGGGCGTGAGCACGGACCGCGTGGGCGTGAATTATGAAAGACACCGGCATGCGCTGACGGCGGGCGATTGGAACGCGGCGCTGGATTTCGCCGACCAGGAACTGCGAGGCATTGACCATCACCGCACGTTTGACAATTTTCCACCTGATGAGGTTTCGACCAACAACGTTTTGCCCAAATGAAATTACTTTCTCTTTCCCTGGTGCTTCTCGCGCTCGTGCTCGCCGGATGCAAAACCGAAAACGCCGCGCCGCGCGCTGTTTTTAATGTCCGTGATTTGGGTGCCGTTGGCGACGGCACGACCAAAGACACGGTTGCATTCCAGAAAGCATTTGATGCCTGCGCGGCCAGTGGGGGCGGTGAAGTGCTCGTGCCGTCGGGCCATTATCTCATCGGCAGCGTGCAGATGGGCGCGCATACCACGCTCCAGCTTCAAGAAGGCAGCGTCATTATCGGCAGCGCGGACATGGAAGATTATCCGATGATTCCCATTCGTTGGGAAGGCCGGGAAGAGCCGGGTCATCGCGGGTTGATTTATGCCACCAATGCGGATGACGTCGCCATTATCGGCCCGGGGCGTATTGAGGGAAATTCCAAAGTGGCTGCGCCGCAAAATCCGCGTGGCGCCGTCGTGGTTGAGTTTGACGAATGCCGGGACGTGCGCTGGAAAGATTTTTCTATCACGCAAGGCGGCAATTGGGCGACGCATCCGGTCTATTGCTCGGATGTGGTCATTGATCATTTAACCATCACTGGACGGCGCGATGGCATTGACGTGGACTCGTGCAAAAATGTCCTTATCGAAAATTGCGACATCAACACCAGCGACGATTCCATCAGCATCAAGTCCGGGCGCGGCGCGCGGGCGGTGGCCATCGGCCGGCCGACTGAAGATGTGATCATCACCAACTGCACGCTCGTGGACCATCGCTACGCCTGTGTGGGTATCGGCAGCGAGACATCCGGCGGCGTCCGCAACGTGCGCATCACGCATTGCCGTTGCGCCGCCCATTCCGACGCCATTTATATCAAGACGCGCATTGGCCGTGGCGGGGCCATTGAAAATATTTCGGGCGATGACCTGGATGTGCTGGGCGGCGGGTTTCTGCGCGTCAACCTGGTAAGCTCGGGCAACTTGAACACAGTAGATGATCCGGTGGCCGGGCTGGCGGGTTATCCCATCGGACGAAACTTCAGCTTTACAAACGTCCGTTTGGCGAAGGCCACGCTTCTGGCAGAGGTGAGCAAGATAGCCCCGGAACGGCCACTGGATGGCCTGACATTATCCCACATCACCGGCACGTGCGATAAAGGTATTTCCCTGGCCAATATCACCAGCGCAAATCTTAGCGACATCCATGTGACTGGATATCATGGCGCTTTGTTGACACAAACGAACGTGCAGGGCGCCGGTCTGGAACTTCAATAATTTCGAGCAGGTCTTCGTAACTTTTCGCAGGGCTTTGGTCAAGACGGTCGAAAACTTGCGTCATGCGGTCGCTATCTTCACGGCTCATTTCAACTTTTGTAGGGTTCATTCCGCGATTGGCCGCACGCCAGCACAAGCCGCAAACCTGACAGACCACAAATGGACGATTGAAGAACTGCTTTCGGCGCAAATCTAGACAGGCTTGGCTCTAGCATGGAGTTGGGCCGATAATTTCTCACGCTGCGAACAAAAACATAATCCATAACCAATACCAAGAACTGGCTGCCGTCAGGATGGCAGCATACACCCAAGAACGATATGAATGACCACATTTAATGTGCGTAAAAAGCAAGAAGGCCGCCAATATAAAAGTCAAGAATGGCAAACAAAGAAACGCTTCAGCCCAAAATAGACTGTGGTTACTGCCATGTGTGTGGTAGCAAATCCATGCATCACACCACCAAAATGCTGTGAGAACAATAACGATAGATGATTGCAAGCGAATACCTATCTTGATTTCTCGGAGAGCGCGCATTTCAGCCTAATGCAGAAAATTGCTCCACAACTGCCGTAAAATCAAGCCTTAGGCTCACCATTATTTCCACCAACAAAAATCTCCCACATGACCGGGCTTTGAGGGCTTGGCACAGGAATCGCTAATTTCCCGTGTGGGTTTTGGAAGTAAGGACATTAACACAATCCACGGGAAAAATAGATAATGGATATGAAGAAATTTAGCATCATTGCCACGCTAACCCTGGCTTCGGCTTTCGCGGCCCATGCCCAATTTTTGGAATTAAACATCAGCTCGGACTGTAATCAGAACCTCCAAACCGTTACCGATAGGTCCCATCAGTTTCTTGTAGGGACACTCGCTTTGGTGCCCGAGCCTTCGCCGCTTTTACTACTTGGCCTGGGTGCGCTGGTTTTAGGCGCTCGATTGACGCGCCAATAGGACTCAAGGGGGCCGTCCCGATTCCTATTGCCCCACCACCGAAATTTCATCCCCCGGCTTTAGTTCCATGTCCCTGCCGTTGAGCAAATCCTTCGGGTTGATTTCAGTTTCGACGCTGTTGCGCTTCAAGATAATGTCCTGCGGATCATGCGCGCCTAAATAATTTGCCGTGGCCAGCGCCTGTGCGAGGGTCAATCCATCCACCCACGGCACCTCGTGCTTCTGGACATCGCCGAGGATGACCACATCTGTGATCGCCCCGCCCATACTTTGATACGCGGCCTGCTGACCGGCCATATAAGCCGCGCGCGCCTGCGCATTCGCTTTCGATTTGGAGACGCAGCCGGTCGCGGCCAGCGCCAGGACCAGCGCGCCAAAAAAAACTTTCATTTCTAAATTTAACAACCGCATATCCAAAACGTTTCAACCAATCAACTTGCCTCTTCCACCGATTTTTTCCATTGGGTCACTGCCGATTTGATTTCCGTGGCGCAATCGGCCAATGGTTTTACGAATTTCGGTCGAAACCAGGGGAACAGGCCAATCAAATCGTAGCTCACCAAAATCTGCCCATCGCAGCCGCCGCCGCTGCCGATACAGATGGTCGGGATGGAAATTTTTCCCGAAATTTCCGTCGTTACCAGCGGCGTGACCAGTTCCAGTACAATGGCAAAAACTCCGCCGTCCGCCAAAAGCTTAGCGTCTTCGATCAGTGTCTGGTGTTCCTCCTGCTTCTTGCCTTTGATGCGATAACCACCTTCCTGCAAAACACTTTGCGGCAGCATTCCCAGGTGGCCGCAGACGGGAATGCCTGCGGCGAGGATGGCGCGGATTTGCGGCAACTTTTCCCGTCCTCCTTCCAGTTTCACAAATTCCGCACCTGCGGCGGCGAGACGTTTGGCATTGGCGACGGCATCCGCAACGGTTTCATAGCTCTTGAACGGCAGGTCCGCGCCCAGGAGCCCGTTCGTTTTGGCGCGGGCGGCGGCGCGGGCGTGATGTTCCATGTCCGCCATCGTCACGTGTGTTGTGTCGGGATAACCCAGGACCACCATACCCAGTGAATCGCCGACGAGAATGAACGGGATGCCCGCTTCATCCAGCAATTTCGCCATGGGGTAATCGTAGGCCGTCAAGGCAGCGACCCGTTCGCCGCGCGTTTTCATGGCGCGAATGGTTTCAGGAGTGACTTTTGGCGAATTCATTTTTCAGCCACAGATGGGCACAGATGAACCACAGATTTTTATCTATGTTCTATCCACGTTTCACCCATGGTTAAAACTCTTCAGCAATTCCTCCGGCGAGGTTGTAGCCGTGCCGATTTTGCCGACGACAATGCCCGCCGCGTGGTTGGACAAAATCGCCGCTTCCACCGGCGAAGCCCCGCCGGCGATCGCCAGCGAGTAGGTGGCAATCACGGTATCGCCTGCGCCGGAAACATCGAACACTTCCTGCGCGACGGTGGGAATATGAAACGGCTTGTGGCCGCGCTGGCAAAGCAGCATGCCCAATTCGCCAAGCGTGATAAGCAAGACCGCCGGGCACAATTCATTCAGGAGCCGGTCCGCGACCAGCATGAGATTTTTGTCCGCGAGGGGATTGGTGTTGCGCGTGTCGTCCGGCAATTTCGCCAGTTCGAACGCCTCTTTGCGGTTGGGTGTGATGAGCGAAAGATTGCTCA
>Ga0206821_10034_pt2 | contig 29323 bp, 20 predicted proteins | sample Alteio_BWOrgCont_85_FD_152860 | JGI IMG/M metagenome (GOLD analysis project Ga0206821, IMG submission 152860) | Enriched cells from forest soil in Barre Woods Harvard Forest LTER site, Petersham, Massachusetts, United States -... | ecosystem: Environmental > Terrestrial > Soil > Temperate forest >...
TCACCTCCATCGTCGGCCGCACCGCCGCGGAGGCGGAAGAAAAATTCGAGCGGCTGCAATCGATGATCCATCCCGAGGTCGGCCTGGAGCTGCTGTCTGAAGACCTGGAAGGTATCCAGCTTGGGGACCTGCCACTCGACGAGCCAATACCGCGCGAGCGCATTCCAGCCACCGCCAATCGACACAAGCAGTTCTTCGAGCAGATCCTGCGGTTGATCGATGAAGAGCACCTGACGCTGCGCCAGCTTTATCTGCGCTACGGCGCGGCACGCGGTGGCGAGGTGGTGCGCGGCACGCCATCGCAGATCGCCGATTACATGGAGGCGTGGTTCCGTGGCAATGCGGCAGATGGCTTCATGCTGACATTCTCGCTGGTGCCGGAAGGCCTGGACGACTTCATCAGTCTTGTGGTGCCTGAATTGCGGCGCCGCGGTTTGTTCCGCGACGACTACACGGGGCGCACGCTGCGCGAACATCTCGGTCTGCCGCGTCCGGCCAGTCGTTACGCCAACCGCACCGACCTTGCGGCAGAGTGACGATACGGCAGCAGCAGCCTACACTTCTCTCAACTCCACCGGAAACCCAGCCATGATCCGCACCGGCCAGCAATACCGTGATTCGATCCGTGACGGACGCCAGATCTGGATCAACGGCGAACGCGTAGGCGACGTTACCGTGCATCCAATGTTCAAGCCGCTGGTCGACATCCGCGCCCGCATTCACGACATGGCGCATGAGGCGGAACACGCCGCGACCATGGCGTATCAGGACAGTGCGGGCGAAACCAATGCAGTCAGCACCAAGCTGCCGCTCACGCCGGAAGACTGGCAGGCGAAGCGCACCGCGGTGGACGCCATGCTTGATGAAATCGGCGGCATCGTGACGCGCGTCGGTGATGAGACGGTTGGCGAGATGTGGTCGCTCTACGACGGCCAGGAAATCCTGAATGAAGTGAACCCACAGTTTGCGGAGAATATCCGCCGTCACGTCGACCGCGTGGTGCGCGAGGACCCGTTCCACGTCTCGGCGAACACGGATCCGAAGGGTGACCGATCGAAGCGTCCGCAGGATCAGGATCCCGACATGCTGTTGCACGTGGTCAAGGAGACCGATGCCGGCATCATCGTGCGTGGTGCCAAGTACGAAACCGCGGCAGCCTACGCCAACCAGGCGTTTACCAAGCCGACAATTGCCAATTGGGGCGATTCACAGCTTTCCGACTACGCGGTTGGTTTCATTTGCAACCTCAGCGCGCCGAACCTGAAATTCATCTGCCGCACTGGTTTCGCTGGCCGCGCCCCCGCAGAAGATTACCCGCTGTCCAACCGCTTCGACGAAGTGGACACGCTGCTGGTGTTCGACAACGTGCTGATCCCGTGGGAGGACGTGCTGTTCTACCGCCACACACGCGCCGCCACTTTCATCCGCGCCACACTGCACCGCTACAGCGCCTTCGCCTTTGTCCAGCGCAACGTCCGCCTCGCCGACTTCATGATTGGCGCAGCGTTATTCAACGCGCGGCAGACTGGACTGGATCACCAGCAGGCGGTGCAGGAAAAGCTTGCGGAACTCGCCTGCTATCGCGAGGGGATCAACGCACATCTCACCGCCTCGATCGCGTGTGCGAAGCGCAGCCCGGCCGGACTGCTGATGCCGGAACAATCGCTGCTGATGACCGGCCGCGTGCTGGCATCATCGCAGCTTCACCACATGATGCACCTCGCGCGCGAACTGTGCGGTGGCCAGATCTGCGTGACACCTGATGCCGCCACTTTCCGCGATCCGGAGACCGCGCCGTGGCTGGAGAAATACTACTCGGTCAATGAGAACTGGCAGGCGGAAGATCGCCGCAAGCTGCTGGCGTTCGCGCGCGATCTGCTGAACTCAGATTACGCCGGGCACCGGCTGACCTTCCAGTTGTTCGCACAATCGCCGCCTTATGCGAACCTCGCGGCGGTGTATCGCAACTTCAATTGGGACGAACCATTGCGCGTGGTGCAGAAATCCGCCGGATTGTCCGACCGCGTGCGGCCAGGGAAGCGCTGACCATGCTCCACAAACGCATCCGCACATTCAACACGCGCGACAGCTACCCCGAACAGAAACTGGACAACGATCTCTGCCAGGCTGTCATTGCCGGGCGCACGATCTATCTGCGCGGGCAGGTTGCGCAGGATCTCGACACGAGTGCCAGCGTCGCCGTCGGCGATCCGGCTGGCCAGGCCGAGCAGGTGATGAAGAACATCGACATATTGCTCCGTGAGTGCGGCGCTTCGCTCGAGTGCATCTGCAAGGTGACAGTCTACGTCATCGACATCCGCTATCGGCAGGCAGTGTACAAGGTGCTCGGCCGGTGGATGAAAGGCGTGTTCCCGGTATTCACCGGCCTTGTGGTGGTGGCTTTGGCGCGACCGGAATGGCTGGTGGAAGTCGATGTGATCGCAGAACTGCCGGATGACTAGAACCGTGCTGATCACCGGTGCCGCCGGTAACATCGGCACCAAGCTGCGCGCGCATTTTTCCAGCCTGGGTTGGACGTTGCGGCTGCTTGATGTCGATGCGCACGGCGACGCCGCGATTCAGGCAGCCGATCTGGCGGAATGGAATGATGCGTGGGTAGGGCAGTTCGCGGGCGTCGATACGGTGATCCATCTCGCAGGCAATCCGAGTCCGCGCACCTCCTGGGAATCGGCACAGCGGCTGAACATCGACCTGACGGCAAATGTCTATGAAGCCGCGGCCGCCCACGGTGTGCGACGCGTGGTGTTTGCCAGTTCGAATTGGGTGATGGCCGGACATCGCCCTGCCCCGGGCACGCTGACCACCGACATGGCGCCATATCCGATCAATCCGTACGGCGTGTCGAAGCTGGTCGGCGAACGCATGGGCCACAGTCTGCACGCGCGGCGCTGCGTGTCGGTGATCTGTTTCCGTATCGGCTACCTTCAGCGGGGCGAGAACCTGCCAGGGCCGCATATGGGCTGGAGTACCTGGGGCCAGGCGATGTGGCTCTCCAACCGGGATCTCTGCCAGGCAATGGAGCGGGCAGTGCTGGCCGACAGTGTCGGCTTCGCCGTGCTCAACCTGATGAGCGACAATCCCGGCATGCGCTGGGACATAGAGACAACGAAGCGAACCATCGGCTATGCGCCGCGCGACGGTGCGGCTCCGATCGTGACGGAAGCGATCGAGCAGGACGAACGCGGCGCGCTCGATCTGCGACGGATGGTGGAACGGCTGGACGAAGTGCTGCAGGAGCGGCGCTGGTAGCACTGGCGGGCGGCTTTTTTATTGCTCGGCAGTACTTCGACATAAGGCCGCTACATCAGTGCGCCACATTGCCTCGATGGCGCTGGACCGCTTGATCCTGATTGTCAGCCTGTGCCTGGCCGCGGTCGCGGTCCTGTTGGTGGTGCGCGCGCTGTGAGGACATCGTTGCCAATTGGGGCGCGTCACTGACTGGAGGAGCGCCCCTTCAGTAACCGGCCAACTGCCAGCGCGGGCCAAATGAGCCAGGCCGGCGCCTCGCCTCGCTTCGCGTAAACGGGCGGATCGGAGCGGCAGTCGTCCAGCACGCGCTGGAACGCCAGCCCGACCGGGTCTTTGTCGGCAAGTTCGCAGTGGTTCATGCTTTATCGTTTAGCAAAGACGTGCGTGATCGGGCGCAACAAACTGTATCGCGCTGTGCCAACTGTATCTGACAAATACCGAGGCATTCAGGCGTGGCGTCGCTGGCGGCCATCGCTTGACCAGGGCGAGCGGGTCGTTGGTAATCAGTCGGGACCGCGCGCTCGCGGAGCAGGAGACACACCATGCCGACCATCCATCCGCAGATCCAGAAGGCGCGTGATCTCATGCCTCTGTGCGCCGCGGCCTCGAACGAGAACGACGAAATCCGGGAACTCACAAAACCAGTCGTCAAAGCCCTGATCGATGGTGGGTTCTTCACCATGCTGAAGACGAAATCCGTTGGCGGAATGGAGCTGAAACCTTCGATCTTCGCCCAAGTAACCGAGGCGATCGCCAGTGCCGATGGGTCGACCGGGTGGGTGGTGTGTCAAAGCAATGGCTGCTCGACCACGAGCGCTTATCTCGATCCTCACATTGCCCAGGAGATTTTTGGCCGGCCGAACGGGATCGTCGCGTGGGGACCGCCCGGTTCGCCATACGAGGCCACACCGGTCGAAGGCGGCTACCGCATCACCGGCAAATGGCGCTTCATGAGTGGCAGTCAAAATGCTACCTGGCTTGGTGCGCATCTGCGGGTGGCGGGCACCAAGGAAACGAAGACGTTTCTGTATCCCAAATCGAGCGCCACCTTCCACGATATCTGGCACACACTGGGCCTGCGCGGCACGGCCAGCAACGAGTATTCTGTCGACAACCTGTTCATCCCGCACGAGCGCGCCATCTATCGGGACGATCCGCGCGACCGCCGGAGCGACAGCCCATTGTATCGTTTCACCAGTAACCAACTTTATTCGATCGGGTTTGGTGGCGTCGCACTTGGCATCGCCCGAGGCACGATGGACGCGTTTCTGGCCCTGCCGCCGGAAAAGACGCGCCGCGGCGCGGGCAAGCCGATGGTGGAAAACAACGTCGTCCAGTCGCACGTGGCGCAGTCCGAAGCGCGGTGGCGGTCTGCGCGCTATTTCCTTCACGCGGCGGCAGACGAGGCATTGGAAACGATCGAGGAACGCGGCGAGATGGACCTTGATCAGCGGACCCGCCTGCGTCTTGCGTCGACCTGGGCCATTCAGTCGTCACGGGAGATCGTCAACACGCTGTTTCACGACTGCGGCTCGATGGCGGTGTTCGAGGAGAATCCATTCGAACGCCGCCTGCGCGACATCGACACGGTCGCGCAACAGGGCCAGGGGCGGATACTGCACTACGAGACGGTGGGTCAGGTCATGCTCGGCCTGGTGCCGGAGAACATCTTCTGAGCGCGAGGGGTGAAACCATGCCGAAGCTGATCCCTGTCCCTGACGCTTTGAGCAAGCCGTTCTGGGATGCTGTCAATCAACGGCGGCTCGTGGTGCAGCACTGCAGTGCGTGCGACCGGCTGCAATACCCGCCGCAACAGGCTTGCCAGGTCTGTGGGTCGGGTGCCGGTCTGACGTGGAAAGAGGTCGAGGGACGCGGGCATATCGCGAGCTTCATCGTGATCGAGGATGGCCGGCTTAATCGGCGCATGCCGGATCAGCCGTATAATATGGCGATGGTGACGCTGGACGCAGATCCGCGGGTCAATTTCTATTCCAATCTACCGGGGACGCCGCCTTACAAGGTGCCCGTGGGCGCGGCCGTCGAAGTCATGTTCGAGGAGGTGGCGCCGGACCAGCTCATCCATGAGTGGCGGGTGGTTGGGTAGTGGTTTGTGATATCCCTCTGCTGAAAGCATTTAACACGGAGAACACGAAGGACCACGGAGCAGCACGGAGCGGATTAGATGATGAATCGGCGAAGGCCGTCCTTCAGCGGCGGGGCATGAAAATTGAAAAGCGGCCCGACGCGGAGGCCGCTCATGCGGAGATAGGTCAGCACCTGCGCGTCGTGCGCCGGCACCAATTTGGCAACCGCTTTGATTTCAACGACCACTTGGCGAGCTACGAGAATGTCGGCTCGGAAGCCTTCCTCGAATTGGACGCCCTTGTAAGTGACCGGAATGCCAACCTGCCGATCAAAGGCGATTCCAGCTTGTGCCAACTCATGGCACAGGCAGCCTTCGTATACGGATTCCAGCATACCTGGACCGGTGACCCGATGCACCTCGATGGCGAGGCCGATGACCTGCTCGGTCAGTTGGCGCGCAAGCAGCATACCCCTTTTCCTCCGTGCTGCTTCGTGGTCCTTCGTGCTCTCCGTGTTAAAAGCTTAAGCTTAAGGAATCGCGAACGTCCGGGAGAAGTGGAACCATGAGCGCGCCAGAACGGTATCAGTGGCGGCGAGACAAGGACGGGCTCGGCGTATGGGAGCACCGCGGCAAAGTCGCAGTGGCTGGTGTCGGACATTCGCCGGTCGATCGTCGCTGGGACGGCGTCTCGATGGACAAGACGCTTGGTGCCTACTCCATCCTGGCCTGTCAGAAGGCGATGGATGAGGCAGGCGTGACGGCGGATCAGATCGACGGTGTCATCTGCTGCGACAGCCATATTGCGGGCGGCAGCGGCGGCTCCGCGTCGCAGTGGGCGCCGCGCCCTTACTTCGACCCGCCGTACGATTCAGAGTGGGGGCTCACTCTGGTCAACGCGAAGTGGCTGATCGAGCATATGGGGCTGCGCAATGTGAAGTTTGCGCCGACAGGACTGCCGACGATCAGCGAAATGGTGGGCATGGCCGCGCAGGCCGTGGGTGACGGAATTTGCAGCACCTGTCTCGTCATCTACCCGACAGGCAATCTGGAAGGCCGCTATCGCCGCGGCGGCGAGAACGCCGACGACTACGCCCGCGGCGCACGGCAATGGACGGCACCCTGGGGCAATCACGGCGGCAACGATTTCATCAACATGTTCCCGCACGGTCAGTACTGCCTGAGATACGGCGGCAAGCACGACGACCTGGCACCGTTCGTCATCAACCAGCATCGCAACGGACTGCTTACGCCGTGGGGCTACAATGCCACGCACAACGTGCCGCAGCTCACCGTCGAGGAGTACCTTAATTCGCGCTACGTGCTGAACCCGCTGCGGCTTTGGGATTGCGATCGGCCGGTCAATGCATCGACCGCGTATCTGTTCACAACCGCAGAGCGCGCGCGCGACATGCAGCAGAAGCCGGTCTATGTGCTCAATCACTCGCAGCACAGTTTCAAGCAGCGCAGCACGCAGGCCGATCTGGAGGAGATCGAGGACTGGACCGACCGCGCCGCGCGGCGGATGTACGAGGGTGCGGGGCTTGGGCCTGCGGACGTCGATGTATTCAATCCATACGACGGCTATGCACCCATGGCGCAGTTCTTCCTGGAGGCTTTTCAGTGGCACGGCGTCAAACGCGGCGATGCGTTCGCGTTCTACGCCGGCGATATCAGGGTGGAGGGACCGCACCCGTTCTGCTCGAGCGGCGGCAATCTGGGGAACGGTCGGACGCGGACGGCCATGTACACCGACTGCATCGAGCAGCTCCGCGGTACGGCTGGCGCGCGGCAGGTCACAGTCCGGGCGGAGACCGCGCTGGGGGCATTCACCACGCCGAGCAGCGGCGGGTGGATCATGTTTGGGAAGTCGCCGGGCTGACGCTGGTCCGGCAATTCCGGACGCCCGCCGTATGCGAACTGACCCATTTTGTCGGAAAACTTTACAATCCGCAATAAACGCCCATGCGGCGGTTTCGATAAGTTATTGATATTAAATGGATTCCGGAATTGGCACGGGACGTGCTTAAGCGAGTGTCATCTATCTTACATACGTGTCGAAGCATTGAAAACGGACCAACCACTGATGGCGATGCGGGCCAACCGCACATCCGGGTTCCAGGCCGTGAGGGTGCTGAGAGACCTGGGGGAACCAACATGACGCCTCGTTTTTGCATGACGTTTGCAGCCGCGCTTGGTCTCGGAGCCGCGCTTCTTGCCCCATCGGCGATGGCGGCACAGTTCACCGTCGTCGGTAATATGAACGGACCGCTGGGCGCTGTGGGAGCGGATCCCACCGACTATGGGACTCCGGTTAATACCGGCATCTCGGTCCACACCGGCGACACGGTGACCATCAGTACGGATCCGACCAACTACTGGGCCTTCAACAACGATGGTTTCATCGGCACGTCTCTCAATCCGACGCCCTACATGAATGCCACCGGATTTGACGGCGATGGGACAAGTTGGTCTGACGGCGGCGGCCATACCGTCTATGCGTATCCCGGGCAGCCTATCAACTCCGGTGCCCTTGCCTGGTCCCTGGATGGCACGACCTGGGGAGCGGCGTACCAATCCGGCGCCGGCTGGGGCTCTGCCGCTTCACAAAACGCCACCACAGTGACCTTCACGGCGCCCGCGTCCGGCGACCTGCTGCTCGCCATGTGGGACAGCTACCTGCCCGATAATATCGACGGCAACGGCCACAGTTTCGGCACGGACATGGTTGCTACCGTCTCCGTGACGTCAGCGAGCATCGGAACTCCGGAACCGGCTTCGATCGCGGTGATCAGTCTCGGCATCGTGGCACTCGGTGTGGTGCGCCGACGCCGCACGGCGTGATGATCCGCGTCCCGCTCCCTTGCTGTCAGGTTCGGTGCACGCTCCAGAATAGCGCGAACGGCGCTTTCACGTGGCCCTGGATGTTCGACCGGAACGCTGTTGGCTGGAAGATCTGTCCGAGAGGAATGTAGGGCACGGTCTGCAGTGCCTCTAACTGCACCTGTTCGGCGATCGCCTTTTGCGACTTCAGGTCGGGCGCGTCGAACCAGGCCGCGCGCAAGGTCTCCAGCTTCTCGTCGTCCGGCCAGCCGAACCAGGCTTTCGCGCCGCTGCCCCGCAGGGCGAAGTTGCTGCCGGGATTGTTGATTGTCATCCCGTCCAGCGCGGTATTGAACGTGCTCCAGCCGCCCTGGTCTATCGGGTTCCGACTGGTTCTGCGGGAGATGACGGTACCCCAATCCATCGGCTCGAAGTCCACATTCAAGCCCAGCTTGAGGAACACATCGCGGGCCACCTGCGCATTTTGGCTGTAAACCGGCCGATCACTGGGCGACAGCATGACCACTTTCTCGCCAGCGTAACCCGACTGCGCAACAAGGTCCTTCGCTGCTGCCAGATTGCGCGGCTTTGTCAGGACCTCGAGCCCTGCATGGCTCGCCATCGGCTGGCCTTCGCAAAAATAACCGGAAGGCAGGCGACCAAGGTCGGACTGATCGCCGATCGCCGACGCGACGAAGAGTTTCTGATCGATCGCCGGCAGCAATGCACGCCGCAGCTTCGGGTTGTTGAACGGTGGTTGCAGATGATTGAGCGCGAGTATCGGCTGCCATCCAAACGGATCGATCACCTTGACCAGCACATCCGGCGACCTTTTCAACATGGGACAGAGATCGATCATCGGCTGCTCGATCCAGTCCACTTCGCCCTTTTGCAGAGCGGCGGCGGCCGTTGCCTCGTCCGGCTGCACGATCCATTCGATCCGGTCGAAATGTGCCACCTTGCCACCGGCATAAAGGCTTGGTGGTTCCTGCCGCGGTACATAGCGGTCAAATCGCGCATAGCCCGCGCGGGCACCGGAAACCCATTCGTCGGGGAGGAACCGGAACGGCCCCGATCCGATGGCTTCCTTGACCTGTTCGGAGGATGGCGTTTTCGCCATACGCTCGGGCATCATGAAGCAATTGCGCGCGCCGAGCCCGTAGAGCATCTGGCCGAACGGTTTCTTCAGCCGGATCTGAAATCGCCGATCATCGACGACCGCTATGTCATTCGTCGCTGCCATCAGTACCTGGCCGAACGAATCGCGCGAGCCCCATCGGCGCAGCGACATCACGCAATCTTTCGCAAGCACCTTCTCGCCGTCGTGAAACATCAACCCGTCACGCAGCGTGAAGGTCCAGGTCAGCTTGTCGTCCGACAGGTCATGCCCAGCGCACATCTGCGGCTTCAATTGGGTGGTGTCATCGATTCCGTACAGCGTGTCGAAGACCAGATATCCATGCTCCTGAGCCACCAGCGCCGTGGTCCAGATGGGATCAATCGCTGAAAGATTGGCATTCGGTATGAACCGCAGCGGCCGCGCTTCAGCGCGTGCCAGTGCGGGGGCCATCAGCAGCGGTACAGTCTTTAGAAAATCACGACGACGCATTTTTTGTTACCTCCCATTTATCGTTGGTATTGCTTTTTTTCTTTGTTTGCCGCGGGTACGCGGTAAGCATCGGCTACGAGGATTGCTGCGTGCTGGCGTTCGATCAGGGTTTTTCTTTGATGCGTCGACGCCCGGCACGCGAACACAGGGAATATTGCCCGACCGGCTGACCTCAATCAACCGGATGTCGCCTGCAACGCTCCGTGGCAGGCGCAAACAGTAAGTAAGAAAGTGGGAACGCAAAAAACGCAAAACACGCAAAGAACGCAAAATGGGTTTTCGCTGCCCCCTGTAGGGCACCGCGCCATTTGCGTGATTTGCGTGTTTTGCGGTTCTATTTTCCTTGTCGACGCGGTGCTATGTGCCGCGCAACACGACGAGTGAGTCTACCGCCTTCACGCCCTGCCCCACCGGCAGCACCATGAGCGGATTGATGTCCAACTCTGCGAGTTGTCCTTCCATGTGCATGGCGAGGTACGACACGCGGACCAGGGTGTCCGCCAGCGCATCGACATCCGCCGCTGGCCGTCCGCGAAAGCCCTGGAGCAATCGGGCTCCTTTGACCTCGGCGATCATGGCATGTGCTTCGCGGCGCGTGATGGGGCAGCGTCGCAAGGCCACGTCGTTGTAGACCTCGACCATCACGCCGCCACTGCCGAACAGCAGCACCGGGCCCAATTGCGGATCGCAGGATACGCCGATGATAACTTCGACGCCGTCTCCCACCATCTCCTGCACCGACACGCCGATGATCTGGGCCTGTGGAGCATGGGCCTTGGCACCGGCCAGGATCTCCGCATAAGCCGAACGCACCTGCGCCGCATCGCGCAGGTTCAGCCGAACGACACCGGCCTCTGTCTTGTGCAGAATATCCGGTGAGTCGACCTTGAGAGCGACCGGGAACCCGATCTGCGCTGCGGCCTCAGTGGCGGCCTCAGCAGACCCCACCAGGCGCTCGCGCGCACTCCCTATTCCCCAGGCTGCCAATAGTCGCTTGCTCTCTGACTCGGAGAGTGTCGGACGCCCCAGGCCAAGAGCTTGGGCAATGGCTGCATCCTGCGGCGCATTGCGCGACGGGGTCGTGGTGAAGCCATCGGCCAGGCGACGCTCGCGCCATGTATGATACGCGAGGCGGCTCCGCAGGCCTCGGGCCAGCGTGTCCGGCGTGTAGAAGACCGGTATCCGGGCGGTCTTGAGCTGTGCCAGGCCAGGCTTGGCGTCCCGGCTGCCTGTCCACAGGAACACCACGCCCTTGTCGGTCCGATCACGCTGGCTGATGACCTGCTGAGCCTGCGCATCCGCCCCGGAACTCGCCACGACGAGCGTCCCCATGCGGGGATCATCGATCATATGCTGCATGATCTGCGGAAAGGACTCGCTGTTGGCAAAGCCCGTCACATCGGCAGGATTCGCAGCCCATCCGAAACCCTTCAGGATCCCGTTGATGCCGTCACGCGCTGCTTCGCCAAGCGTCGGCAGATCGAGTCCGGCCTGGCCGCACATATCGGCGGTGAGCGAGCTGATGCCGCCCGAGTGGGATACCACGGCGATACCGGGCGCGCCGGGTTTTGGCGTGTGGGCCAGAAGGTGCGCGACCTCCAGCAGTTCGTCGTAATCCTGGACGCGGATCACCCCGTATTGCGCAAAGATCGCATCGTAGCGGGCATCCTCACCGGTCAGCGCCGCGGTATGCGAACGTGCAGCCCTCGCTCCGAGTTCCGACCGCCCGATCTTGATGAGGACGATGGGCTTGCCGCGCTCCGCCGCGAGCTTCGCCACTTCTAGAAATTTATCGGCCCGCTTGAAGCCTTCGACAAAACCAGCAATGACCCGCGTATCCGGATCATCGAGCAGGTAGCGGGCAAAATCGGAAAAATCGAGGTCGGCTTCGTTCCCTGTCGAGATGATGTAGCTGAAGCCGATACCGTTCTCGACTGCACGGACCAGGAACGGCCCGAACGCCGTCGCGCCGCTTTGGCACACCAGGCCGATGGGTCCGGTCAGACCAGAGGCCCCGCGCGAGGATGATGTGGCCCAGATGTCGTGCTTGACGTTCGCAAGCCCCAGGCAGTTGGGGCCGCTGATATGCATGCCGGAGGCGCGGGCAAATTCACCCAATTCCCCCTGCAAATCCCGCCGATCGTCCACGTCGCGCTCGGCAAAGCCCGCTGAGATGACGATCGCCGAACCCGCTCCCTTGCGGTGGCTCTCCTGGAGGACAGCGAGCACCTGGTCGTAGGGCACCACGATGCCCACCACGTCGGGTGCCTCCGGAAGATCGGTCACACTCGAATACGACTTCACCCCCATGATTTCGTCGTAACGCGGGTTCACGGCATAAACCCGCACCCGGTCCTTGGCCTTGAGCGCCGCAGCCAGCATCCGGCCGCCGTACTGCATGCGCGGCGTCGCACCCACGATCGCAATGGAGCGCGGGTTGAGCATTTTGTGGATCGACGCCATCTGCGGCTCTGTCCAGAACTCCATGACACCCCCTGAGAAGAACGTGGTCCGTCGGGTCGGTAAGCCTACCCTGTACGGACGGGACTGCCAGCGGCCTCTGTAGCCTCGAACAATGCCTTCAGATCCTTGCGCGGCTCTGCGATCTGATTAATCAGCCGGCTCACCTCATGATCGCCGAGGTGGCGATAGCTTTCGAACTGGCTTTCTGTGAACCACTGATCCAGGGTGCTTTCGTGCGGAAATGTTCCGTGCTCGTCGCCGTAGGCGCGAATGTCTGCCGGGATATCCGGCAGGAAGCAGGGCTTGATGTAGATCAGCCGCCCGCTGCCATAGCCCTCCGGATAGGTAATCGTTGCTATGGCAAAATCGACCGAATCCTGGGTCAGTCCGTCGCGGCTGTGGATCCTGGTCAACCCCGAGAACGTCACATCGATCTGCTGATCAATCGCAGATTTGCGCAGCGAATCACCGAGATCATAGAAAGTGCATGACGGGTCCTCGCCCGCATCGATCAAAAGGATCATGCGACAGCGACGACGCAACATCTCGTAGAGGCCGAGATTGTCAAAGTGACCACCGTCGGACAGATAGATCGCATGCATGGCGTCCGTGGTGGTGCCGAGCAGATCGTGCAGCATCGCCGCAAGGCCGTAGGTCGGGTAGCCACGTCGCAGCTCGCGTTCGTTGGTCACGACCGCTGGATTGGGCAGCCAGGCGCCGAGCCGCACGTTGAACAGTGTCATCAGAAATGCGGTGACAGGCGATGAATGATAACCCCAATTGGGACTGACAGCAGCGCCGGAAATCGTCATGGCAGTGGCAAGTGACATGCCGGTCGCTTCGTCACGACGGCCGGTCTCGGGTTCGTCGCCAGCATAGGCTTCGGTTGGCACATAGCAGCCAACGGGCGATGGCTCGTTGCGGCCGGGTGGCGAAAGCATCGGCGACCCACATGCCAGCGGGGTTATCGTAAACGCGGCCGCCTTGCGCTGATTCCAGGCGGTTCGGCTGGATGCCGTCAGATTGAGGGTGACATTCACCACCGGGAACAGCTTGCACGGAGCGTTGGAGGGTATCAGTGTCGTCATACGCGGATTGTCGGTGGGATCGAAGCCGGTGAATGGATCGGGCGCACGAGCGGTGCGTGCTGCACCGAGGAAGGCGCGCGTCAGGCGGTTGCGGTACACGCCGTGCATCGAAAACCGGTTGACGTTGATGCGTGTTGACTCGAGCCTGGTCAGCAAGATGAGCACGATGGCGAGGGCTGCCTGGATAGCCAGTAAAATAGCATTCCTCGGGGGAAATGGCGCCTGCAATATTCCCAATGCCTGGCTGAGCAGATAGCCCAGCAGCATGATCAATCCCGCCGCGAACACCGCGGCCAGAATTGGTAGCGCCCAGCCGATCAGTTTGGCGACTCCGCGGGCCGAACTCGCGAGCGCATCAACCCGCGTGATCACCTGCTTGCCGAGCCAGGCAGCGGATGGTCCAGAGACGCAGGTGACGATCGGCACGGCCCAGAAGGGCCAGACGATATGGCCACTCGCGAAGGCCAGGCGCTCCAGCGAAAGACTGAAGAAGGCGAAGACTGCCCAGACTGCGCCGACCTTCAGCTTGGTTGCGCTCAGCCTCGCGAGCCATTCGCGATCGAGATCGCCCAGGCGCACCTCTCTGCGCAATGCAACATGCACGGTGGACTGCAGAAGATTGACGACGATCAGCCAGAGCGGACCAAATACTGCGAGGATCTCCGCCTGATTGTTGGTCGGATCACCAGGCTCGAGGCGTAGATGGCCGAACAGGTCCAGGCCAACGGTCAACAACAATCCTGATACCACCGTGGCGATCAGCCATGCGCCGAAATTCCGCCAATAGAGCGCCACGGCACGATGCGCTGCTGCGGCACACCAGTAACCGACGATAATCGCGAACACATAGACCAACGGCAGCCATGTGCGGTCGATGAAGCTGGTGCCATCGGTTGCTGCTCGCAGCCAGCGCGCAAGCGTCATTGGAACACAAAAGGCCCACACCAACATTGGCAGCGTAATCCACCGCCATATCGATGCTGTCGGTAAATAGCGCACCGTATGGTGCGGCTGCGTCACCGGGCGATGGCTGGGAATATCGCGGCAGACCCGCCAGGTTGACAGCACAAGCGCCACTGCACCGACACCCAGCGCAATCAACCCTGCCGCGTTGGAAGCGCTGATTGTCCACAGCAAAGTACGATAGAAGATTGCCGTCAGCACCGCGAGCAGGAACACCGGAAGGAATGCGAACCAGTTGATCAGCACATTACGTATGTAAAGTACGATCGCCGCCCACTTATCGTCGGACAGCACGCCGGTATGTGGTGTCAAATAGTCCGTGTAAGCGCGGAGCGCTGCGACCGCCGGCGCGGCGCCGCTGTCACGCAATTCCTGTTCGGCCGCGGCCACGCTGCCTTTCTGCGCGATCAGCATCGACAACCAGCCACCGATAAAACCGCCGCCAGATACGGTCGAGAGGTAGTCGAACTGTCCGAGCAGGCGCGCGCGTGCAAGTGCCTGCATCACGCCGAGCGAAAAAGCGGCACTGCGGATTCCGCCGCCTGACAGGCACAAGGCAGATTGGCCGACTGCTGACGCGGCCTTCTGATAGGATGCGAGGTCGGTGATCGACGGCTCCACACCGTGGATCGCCGCAAACTCCGCACCCAAGGCACCAGCAAGGTCTTGGGCGTGCGTTGTCACGGCATGACCACCAAACGCGGAAACGGCAGAAACCTAACCTGCATCGTCATCAGGTCCATCGATTACAGCGTGAGAAGAAAGACCACGAGATCGTCAATGTCTGCCTGTGACGCGCTGTCAGGCATACACCATGGGTGTGGCGCAGCAGGCAGACCACCGATGCGCGAGCGGCTCTGCGGATCCTTTGGATCGAGACCGAATTCGAGAATCCCATACGTGCTGCGCATCTTCTGGTAGTCCCAGTAGTCATAGCCGTCATCCATTCGGGTGAAATAGGCTTGCCGTTCCACCATCCGCGCTTCCTGCTCACTGACGCGGCGATTGATGTCTGGCGCAGCAATCTGCTCGAGCACGCCGGGCTTGTCGCCGCTCCAGCGCGTCAGCAGCTCGAAGCGCATGCCGGCGCTCGGGATCCGGAAGCTGTGATCTGGTCCCTGGTGTATGGTGTATAGCTTCTTGTAGAGATCAGATGCCCGCGTGAGATCAATGCTGCCATCGGCGTTCGTCGGAGCCTGGCAGCGCTCCGGGCGCACCAGCAGGTCCAGTCCATCCATGTTCTCGGACGCGCCCGAGACGATGTGGCCGTCGCTGAGCAGACCACGTCGCTCCACCCAAAACAGGTTTTGCAGGATCGCAGTGCGGATCGCCTGCGTCTTGCGCTGCCACAATGTGGGAGAGAAAAAGCGGCCGACTGGTTCGCCACCACCTGCTGCCGAAATCGGCTGCATATCCTCATTCGTCCAAAGCCCCGCGTTTCCCGGCGAATGACAACGACTGCAGCTATCTTTGAAAAGCTTCGCGCCATGCGCGACGTGCGGCACCAAGCCAGGAAAATGTTGGGAGAACGGGTCGGATGCAGAAACCGGTGCATCAGTCGAGGCCATAGCCGCATCACGCATCGCGCCCAGGCCGTCGGGCGGGGATGGTTGCGGTGGAAAAGTATCAGGCTTCAGCAGGTCCGCGGGTTGGTAACCGAAGCTTACGAACGTGCCCTCGTTGACCGTCGCGCCCAGCCAGTCCGAATGCCCCTTGTACGCCAACCAGCGATAGACACCGATGCGCCGCAGCACCTCATCATCCTGATGCAGGGTCGAGACATACAGGGTCAAATCCTGCAGCGAGCGCGTTGACATTGGACCCCGCGCGCCTTCCGGTTCTTCGCCATGCAGATAGGCTCCCTCGAACCCATCCAGCAACTCCGAGCGCGACAATGCGCGCCGAATCGGTGTGTGGTTCGTGATGATCGGGATCGTCTGTGGTGAGAAGAAGTAGTCGTTGGCGTAATCGCCAGGCAGATCCGCCGAGTTGAACAGCGTGGCTTCGGTGGCGCCAGGCGGCAGATTGTAGATCAGCAGCGTCTTGTCGACCGTCTGGCGGGATAAGGGAATGCCATGCTGGGCGAGGAACGTGTCAACGGCGTGCTCGAACCGTCCCAGCAAACCGTGGGCCTTTCCCGCCGACTCGATCTGCTTCTGGGTTCCACTCGGATAGTCGTGGCGGATGAAGTTCAGCGGCAGGCCTTCTTCGTCGACAAGGCCCAGCGCGCGTCCGCTCAATGTAAGGAACGTCGCGCGCCAATCGGGATTGGGGATGCCGGTGAAGAAGCGACTGACTTTGTCGCCCGCGGCATCGTATTCGAACGTCACGCGATCTGCATGGCAGGCGGCGCAATTGAAGCCGATCCAATCGACAATTTTGGGGTACCCGGGAAGCGGGGCGGCAACCTGCGCAAAGACATAACCGGCCCAACCCGTCGGCTTGGTCTCGCCTCCCGCCAGAGGCTTGGGGAACGGCGGTGGCAACTGAAATGCCATACTGATCGGGTAGGGCGTCGGATCGGCAAAACTCTGCTGATCGAACGCGACCGCCGGCGCGATGACTTTTGCCGCGCCAGTGGCGGGCAGCAGTGGTACGGCACCAAAACTGGTGGACGGACGGATCCCTTCACCGGTACTGCGATCTATCAGCGCCTTGTGCAGGACCGTTTGCGTGACCGTGCCGTCTGCGGCGAGTTCGGGCATCGAGTAACCGTTGTCCTCGACCTTCGGCGCGGCAATGCCTGTTTTCTTGTACTCCAGGTCCTTGAGCAGAGCTTCCGATACCGGCGGCTTGCGGTCGGAATCGAAGCCGAAGATGCCATCCCAGTCGACACCAAGGACGAAATGCACCGCCCCGAGATTCCAGTCCCACGCCCAGTAAGCCTTCTCCCCATAAAGGAACTGCTCTGCTGCGGAGCGTTGCGTGGGTGTCGTCTTGAGCAGCCGCTGTGCGCTCGCGGCGGCCAGTGCTTTGCTGGCGGCCTGGGACTCCGCGGGATTGCTCGATGCGACGGAGCCATATTGCAGGCGATCCTTGCCGTCGGTGGCGATGTCGACCGCAACCGTGTTGCTCGTCAGCACGGTTTCGCTGGTCCGGGCAATCGGCCATACATCGACGAAGGCATAGTGCTTGTCGATCGTGACCCGCGCCGTGTTCGGATCCTGATAGAGCAATGGCTTTCCGGTCCTGATATCGAGCACGTAGTCGCCGCTGACCGGTATCCGAACAATCTGAATTGGTCCTTCATAGGCGGTGATCGGCACCGTCAGGTCGATTTCGCCATCACTCCAGCTATAGATGTCTGAAGCCCACGTATCGGGAGTCGCTTGCCAAGGTTCCACGAAGTAATCGAGCGTCCTCCCCAGCAGCCGTTCGGCGATCGAGGAGACACCGCTGCTGATATCGATCCGCGCCTTGTACGACGAGAGGTTGCGTTCGAGCGCGCGGACATTGCCGAACAACACCTTCGACAACTCCTTGCCCGGAGCCTGCGGTGGAGACGTGCGGACCGAGTGGCCGCCACTTGCTGGCGCGGTGCCTCCTGCTGGCGGGCCGAGGCCAGGTCGTGCCGCGGTCAACGGACCTGCACCGAAATTGCGGCCCTTCAACAGGATCTCCTGGCCAGGTTTCAGCGACGGATGCGCGGCCGGATTCGCGCTCGACCACAGAGTCGCGCCGCTATCGCGATCAACGATGGCTTCGATGACGGGCGCCTCGGCTGCCCCGGCGATCATGGGCCACAGAACCAACGCCGCCATCAGCACTGTCCGGCCTAACCCTCGCAGAGTACCCATCTGGCGTTTCCCTGTTGCGCGCGATGCTCGCATGGTTGCGGCCGCGCACATTATTCGCGGAGGTTCCGGTGGCGCTGCTTCGTTGCCTGAAATCCTGCGAAGCCGGTATGGATCGTGGCCATCGACGCCTCCAAGTGGACGTGTCGCAAGCACCGGATGCTCTATTAGATTGTCTTAACGAGTTTGGTCAATCATCATGTGCATAATCGTGCAGACGAAGCCCGGTGGAATGCCGATCGAGTTGCCGAGCCTGTTTAATTCGTTGCAAGCGCAACTCGGGTGGGTTATGAATATACGATTGTGCTTGGCTACCTGACTCGGCAACCAACAACGCAACGTCTGTAGATCGGCGACATCAGAGCTGACGCAGTCACCGGGGGGTAAACATGCCGCAGGCCGCGGATGCGACGTTCCTGCATGAGGACAATGCGGCGCTCATTTTCTCGCCGTTAAAATTCCGGCATCTGGAAGTGAAAAACAGGTTATTCCGATCAAACCTGTCCGGGATGTTCGACGAATACAACGGCTATGGCGGCAACACGCGTCTGAACTGGGAGGAGAAATTCGCCAAGGGCGGTGTGGGCTGCATCATATCCTCCTATACGCCGGTTGCGGTACGTGGGCGCATCCTGGTCCGCTACGCGATGATCGACAACGACGACAAAATTCCGTTCTGGCGGGAGATAGGCAAACGCGTTCACCAACACGACTGCCGCTTCATCATGCAGTTGAGCCACTCCGGCCGGCAGCAGGACATGGGCGGCATCGAAAATCTGTTCAAGGTGGCGCAAAGCTCGACCAATCAGACAGACTTCTTCCACGGCATCCTCGCGCGCGCGATGACTGTGTCGGAAATCCACGAGGTGGTCGAACAATTTGCCCAGGGTGCGCGTCGTGCGCGCGCGGCAGGCCTGGATGGTGTCGAACTGCACGGCGCAAATGGCTATCTGATCACCCAGTTCCTCAGCTCAGGGATCAACGATCGCACCGACGACTATGGCGGCCCCGTCGAGAACCGGGCGCGTTTCGCCCTGGAGATCGTGCGCGCGATACGCCGCGAAGTCGGCCCGGATTTTCATCTTCAGATGAAGATCAATGGCGTTGATCACAACAACTGGCTGTATCCCTGGAAGAAGAAGGGCAACACGCTCGAGGATACGCTGATCATCTGCAAGATGCTGCTGGATGACGGCAAGGGTGTGGATTCCTTTCACATCTCAAGCGGATCCACCTTTCCGCATCCGCGCAATCCGCCAGGCGAGATCTCTGCCCGGGCGCTGACGCGCTGGTATGGCGGCATGCTGGCATCTGGCGTGCGCACGCGGTTCAACTATGCGATCTTCAAGAATCCGATTGGCGGCCCGTTGTTCCAATGGCTGTGGCGCACCCGCCGAGGGAAGATCATCGAGGGCATCAATGCCGAATATGCGCGGTACCTGCGCTCCGCGATCAGCAAGATCGATCCGAGCATAAAGTTCCTGTGCACCGGTGGCTTCCAGCACGCATCGAACATCGCCGGCGTGATCAGGAACGGATCATGCGACGCCGTCAGCATGGCGCGACCGTTGATTGCCAACAACGATCTGCCGCAGATCCTGCGGACGGCAAACGGGCCGGTGAAGCAGAAGGAATGCACCTATTGCAACAAATGCCTGGTGAACGACCTGGCGAATCCACTCGGATGCTACGAGGTGTCCCGCTATGACGGCGATACCTTCGAGGAGAAGTGGGACAACCTGGTGAAGAGCGTCATGTCGGTCTACCAGCCGACACTGTTCCGATGATCGAAGTCTGAGGATTAGCAGAAAGGGGTTCGTCGTGAACTACGATCCTCCCACACCCGCTGAACGCGTGGTCGCGCGCAAACGCTGGATCCGATGTCTTGTCTTTCTGTTGGTGATACTGGCTGCGGCGTACTACCTGATTTTCATCAACCAGTACGTCGTTGCCTACAAGGACAACGTGGACCACTTCAAGTATGGTTCGATTGGCAGCGAGCCGGCGAACGGATTCCCCATCCTGGTGTTCAAGGCCCTGCCAGTGATGTTTCGCGACGAACTTGGGCCGACAGGTTACCGTCGGTTCGGAATGCTCTACGAGACCGAGCAGTCCGAGCTGCCTGTCGGCATGTCGAGACGGATCATTACCGGTGTCGAGCGCGTCTGGCTCAACTGCGCCATTTGCCATGTCGGCACATATCGCATCAGCCTGAACGATCGGCCCACCTATCTGTACGGTGCTCCAGCAAACAACCTGCGGCTGTTCGATCTGCTGAAATTCTTCCTGATGGTCAGTCGTGATCCACGATTCACTGCCGACAACCTGATCGACACGATCAACAGTCCCGCTGTCGGCGGCCACCTCAACGTCATTGATCGCCTGATCTACCGCTACATTGTCTTTCCACGCGTGCAGACGGCGCTGCAGCATCTGGCGCAACAGGTTTCATTCATCAGCCGTCAGGCCGATTGGGGTCCTGGACGGGTCGATACGTTCAACCCCTACAAGGCGATCCAGTTCAATTTCCCGATGGACGCCGCCCACATCACCGATGCGGAACTCAATGGTTCGTCGGACTTCCCGTCGATCTGGCAGCAGCGTCCGCGCGACGGCATGCACCTGCACTGGGACGGCAACAATACATCGGTCGATGAACGAAACCTGAGTGCCGCGTTGGGCGCCGGGGTAACTCCGGTGACCGTGGATATCGCTGCGATCCACCGTATTCGCCGGTGGATCTGGACGCTTGCCGCACCGGCATTTCCGGTGCCTTCGGCCATCGATCAGTCGAAGGTCGAACGTGGACGGCAGCTTTTCGCGACTTACTGCGCCGGCTGCCACGGCATGAAGAACGCCGCGGGGCAATATGATTACGACACCAATCGCTATCCGCGGCTGGGTCAGATAGAGAGCCTCGACGCTATCGGCACCGACCGCGATCGATGGGCGTCATACACCCAGAACTTCTCTGCCGCGCAGAACACGCTCTACGCCGGTTATCCCTGGCGCTTCACGCATTTCAGCAAGACCGGCGGGTATGCCAACCAGCCATTGGATGGCATCTGGGCACGCTCGCCGTATCTGCACAACGGCTCGGTGCCGACTTTGCGCGACCTGCTTGAACCGAGCGCATGCAACGCCGGCAGCGCGTGTCGTCCAGCGAAGTGGTATCGCGGCGGCGATATCCTCGATACCGCCAAAGTCGGCTATCGGTCCGACGGCTACGGCTACGACGTGAAGGACCTGTTCCTTTACGACACGTCGGTTGCCGGCAACTCCAACCGCGGACACGAGGGAAAAGCCTACGGTACCGAACTGCCATCCGCCGACAAGGATGCCATCGTGGAGTACATGAAGACGCTATGAGATCCGACAGGCAAGACACCGTCAGTATATGGATCGTCCGTCATACGATCCTGGTTTGGTTCGGCATCTTCCTCAATGCGCTATTCATCATCCCGCTGCTGTTCTTTCCGCGCTGGATGCTGGACCTGTTCAGCATCCCGCTGGACCAACTGATCTGGGCGCGTGAGTCGGCTGGACTGCTGATGATCATCTCGGCGTTTTATATGCCCGCCGCTATCGACTTCGGCCGCTATCGCGCCAACGCCTACATCGCCATCTTCCCGTCGCGTACGTTCGGCGCTTCGTTCTTCTTCTTCGCCGTGGTGCTGTTCGGCCAGCCGCCGGGCTTTCTGTCCATCTCGTTTGTCGATGCGTTTATCGGATCCACCACGCTGTATTGCCTGATCCGTATCCGGGCGCTGGAAAAGCAGCATAGCGAGGCGGGTATCATCCGATGATCGGCGTCATCCAGCGATGCCTTGCCGGTTTTCTGGCGCTCGTCGTCGTACTGATCGTGTTCGCCTGGTTCGTCTTGCTGCGCCCGGTCGCACAGCCAACGACGCACGACCCGCTGCAGATTTTCGACCATGGTTCCATCGGCGGCGAGACAGCGCAGGGAATCCCTTATTGGATCTGGCGGGTTTTGCCGACGTTGTTTCCTGAATATCTGCCGGGCAACCAGGATGGATATGGCTCCATCGGCGTCTATTGGGTCGCTGGAGAAGAGCTGCCGGTGGGATTCTCCAAGAAGACGCTTGGGGTCATCCCGCGCGTGGCGCCGAACTGTGCATTCTGCCACCAAGGCAGCTATCGCCTGCACGCCGATGATCCCGCGACGCTTGTGCCGGCCGGTGCTGGCGCGCGGGTCAATGTCCAGGGATTCATCCGTTTTCTGGCGGCGATCGGCCAGCACAGCGATCGGTTTACCGCTGACAAGGTGATGGATGCGATCACCGCTATCTATGCGATGCCGCTATGGGAGCGGACGCTGTATCGCTACCTGCTGATCCCCGCTGTGCGTTCGGCGTTCGAAGCACAGGCCTCGCGGTTTGCCTGGATGGACACGCGACCCGACTGGGGTCCGGGCCGGATCGATCCATTCAATCCGGTCAAGTTCTTCAACCTGCATTTGCCTGATGACGGCACGATCGGAAACTCCGACATCGTGCCGCTGTGGGACCTCGGCACGATGGTGACCGAGACACAGGGACACTATTCGTTGCATTGGGACGGGCTCAATTCGGATCTGCGGGAAACCGCCATCTCCGGCGCGATCGGCGATGGCATGGACTATCAAGGTTATACCGCCGCTCGACCGACATTGGACGCCATCATTGATTTCATCCGCTTGCAAAAGCCGCCACCATCACCGTTTTCCACGACACTTCGTCCGGATGATCCCTATCACGTCGATGCGGCCGACGTTGCGCAAGGCCAGGCGCTGTATCAGACCCATTGTGCCTCTTGTCATGCACCCGGTGGTGCGCAATTCCGCACTGTCATTTCGGCGATCGACGTCGGCACTGACCGGCATCGCATCGACATGTGGACCGAAGCCGCGAAAGACCGCTACACGAACTATCATGACGGTGACTACAAGTGGGGCTTCAAGGCATTCCACAAGACCAACGGTTACGTCGCCGACGAACTCAGCGGGCTATGGCTGCGCGGTCCCTACCTGCACAACGGCTCCGTACCGACACTGCGCGATCTACTGGCGCTACCGGACCAGCGGCCCAAGCAATTCTATCGCGGCTACGACCTGATCGATCCGGCCAATGGCGGCTATGCCAGTCAGGCGGGTACGCCTGCCCAGCGATACGGCACGCTGTATGACACGGCACTTCCCGGCAACGGCAATGGCGGGCACCTCTACGGCACCGATCTGTCCGAACAGGACAAGCAACGGTTGCTGGCCTACCTGAAGACCTTGTGACGCGTTGAGGCAAGGAGACAGCCATGAGCTTCATCGCGGCGATCGTGAGACGGGTTCTGAAATGGGCGGCGATCACGCTGGGCGTTCTGGGCCTGATCGTGATCTTCGGCGGCTTCCTGGCGTTTCGCATCCTCGTCGAACCCGACAGCGCCAAGTTCGGAACCATACCGGATGAAGCAAAGGCAGCGGGCAGGACACGCGAGTCGCTTCCGGCCCTGGCCAGACCGTGCAGCGAGGAGCCAACCGACTGCAATTACTTCGCGCAGATGGACAAAGGATTGCTGGTCAAGCCGGCGGACGGTGCAGCGTATCCAAAGGAAATCCTGCAAGTCGCACAGCTCACGAAACTGACGCCAGAGCAGGTGCGCGAGAGCGCGCTGCGCGGCCAGATCGCCTGGATCGCCTGGACGGGAGGCGACGACAGGTTCTGGGATTTTGCCGCGCGCAACACGGCAGGCGCGTTCGATTTGCTGAAGACGGTGTCGTCCTACAAGGGAATGGCGTATGGACGTCACAACCGCTGGTCATGGCTTGGTCTCGTCAACGAACCGTGTTTCACCGAGGCCAAGGGACCCGACAAGGATCACTACGACCTATGGCTTGACCAGCGCGATCCGAGCTGTCCTGCCGATCCTCTGGCCGATCCCGACAAATACAAGGGAGTGGGATTCGGCGAACGTGGCAAGACCGTACCGCTCGGCTCGTATTACGGCGAGCCGACAGGCGTCATGGGTCTGCGGCTGTTCCCCAACCCAGCGTTCGACGAGAAGGCCAAAGCCCGATGGAACGCTGAGCGCTTTTATAGCGATCCGTTGTACTACAACGACAAGGACCTGGTGCGGCCATATCGAGTAGGCATGGCGTGCGCGTTCTGTCATGTCGGCCCCAGCCCGATCAATCCACCGGCCGATCCGGAGAATCCGAAATGGGAGAACCTCGCGTCGAACCCAGGGGCGCAATACTATTGGGTCAGCCGCATCTTCTTCTGGAACACCGGTCCACGCGGCGCGGATAATGCTCCAGCACCGAACGAGGGCAACTTCCTCTACCAGCTATTCCATACCAATCCACCCGGCAGTCTGGATACATCGCTGGTTTCCACCGACTATATGAACAATCCGCGGACGATGAACGCGGTCTACAGCGTGATCGATCGCCTCGGTCCGAGCCTGGTCACCGGTGAAGAGCATCTCACCGGTGGTGAGAGGGACAACAAGCAACTGCAGGACTATCCGCAGACCGCCGCATTGTCACAATTCTGGAATGCGGCGAGCAGCACGACGCACACAATGCGTGTGCTGAAGGACGGCGCTGATTCGGTGGGGACGCTTGGCGCGCTCAACCGTGTCTATCTCAATATCGGCCTGTTCAGCGAAGAGTGGCTGCTGCATTTCCGTCCTTTCATCGGTGGCCAGAAGATCTCGCCGATCAAGATCAGCGACGCGGAAAAGCAGTCGGTCTACTGGCAGGCGACCGAGGACCGCACCGCCGACATGGCGACGTTCTTCCTTGTCGCGGCACGCCCCGATCACCTGGAAGATGCGCCCGGCGGCAAGGCATTTCTTGAACCACTCGACTCCGACGAGGTGAAGCGTGGGCAGGTGGTGTTCGCCGAGAACTGCGCCGCCTGTCATTCGAGCAAAACCCCAGAGCCGCCGGCAAACTCCGGCATCAGCGATGGCATCTGCGCAGGTGGTGGCAATGGACCCAACTACCGCGCGTGTTGGGATCGTTACTGGGAGTGGGCGCAGACCAGGCAATTCAAGGACGCGATGGTCAAGCTGGTAACCGCGCGCGATGCCGATGGCAACGACACATTCATTCCAGGGAACTACCTGTCTTCCGAGCGCCGCGTTCCGGTGGACGTGACGCAGACCAACGCCTGCACGGCGATCGCCACCAATGGTCTTGCCGGCGACATCTGGGACAATTTCACCTCCACCTCCTACAAGACCCTGCCGCCCGTGAAGGAACTCACCGTCTACCACCCGGTCTCGGGCGCGGCGATGCCGCTGCAACCTTTGGGCAACGGGCGCGGCTATCTGCGTCCCGCATCCTTGATCAGCGTTTGGTCGACCGCGCCGTTCCTATCGAACAACTCGGTCGGATACGACGATGATTACGCCAGCTACGATCGCGCTGGCGCGACAGATGGGCAGTCAAGCAGCGCGTCCAAGGCGTACAAAGAGAGCTGCCCCGCGGCGAATGCTGATGATCCGTATCTACCTTGTGTCGCAAACCGCCTCAAAATGTTCGACCACTCGATCCGGGAGATGCTCAATCCGCAGACGCGGCGCGTGGACAAGCTCACGCAGTTGGCGGTTCCCGGCTACATTTACCGCACGACGGCGCCGTCCTGCCTGATGGTTCCGTCCGGCTTTGTCCCATCATGGCTGCGCAGCCTGTCCAAACCGCTGCATTGGCTGGCGCCCTGGGTGATCGATCGGCGGGGAGGCATCGCGCTGGGACCGTTGCCAAAGGATTTCCCGATCAACGCTCTCACCAATACCCAGTTGCTGCCGGACAACGATCAGCCGGATACGTTCACCCATTACTGGCGGCTTCTGGAGGCAACACCAACCCTGATCAGCGCCTTCAAGAAGATGGGAGGCGAGTGCTCGTCCGAGATGCTTGCCAAACCTGAGACGCAGGCCAACGCAGAGGCGGCTGTGCGTGACACGCACCTGGTCGATACATTGGTGGGACTGAGCAAATGCCCGGACTATGTGGTCAATCGCGGTCACTACTTCGGCGCCGATTTGCCGGCGGACGATAAGGAAGCGCTTATCGCCTACATCAAGCACTTCTGAGTCGCCACGTGACCGCCGGGGAAAGCTACGACTACGTTGTCGTCGGCGCCGGAGCGGGTGGATGCGTCGTGGCGGCACGCCTCGCCGAGGCAGGTCACCGCGTGCTCGTTCTTGAGGCCGGTGGCGACCCGGTCAATTCCGTAAGCACAGAGCCGTCCGAACGTCCGCCTGCGGCGGACTACCTGGTTCCGGCGTTTCACGCCTTCGCCTCGGAGAACCCCGCCTTCAGATGGGATTTCTGGGTGCGCCACTATACGTCCACGGCGCAGCAGGAAAGAGACTGGCGCTATCGGCAGAATTGGGACGGGGAAGAGGTCGATGGCGTGCTGTATCCGCGCGCCAGCGGACTTGGTGGCTGCACTGGCCACAATGCGATGATCATCGTCCGCCCCAACGACGCCGACTGGAATCACATCTGGCAAGTGACCGGCGATGCGTCCTGGCGCGCGTCGAATATGCAGAAATACTTCCGCCGGCTGGAGCGCTGTCGTTATCGCTCGTTTCTATACCGATGGCTCGATTGGCTGCTTGGCTGGAACCCGACTGGCCATGGCTGGCGAGGTTGGCTCACCACCCAGCGCCCATTGCCGTTGCGCGTGATCCTCGACTGGCGTCTGCGCGGAACACTGTGGCGAGCGTTGCTCGCCGTCGGCAGCCTGCTGCCAGACGTGGTGAATGATTGGGGCTGGTTCACCAGCAGCGGCGCGGATCCCAATGATCAGAGGCGTTCAACGGCCGAGGCACCGATGGTGTGCGTTACGCCAATGGCCACCGCACGACATGCCCGAACGGGTCCGCGAGACTTCATCCTTGCCGTGCAGAAGAGATTTCCCGACCGGCTGACGATACGCATGGGCGCCCTGGCCACACGCATCGACATCGATCGAACAACCGGGACGGCATTGGGCGTGTATTACAAGGAAGGGCCTCGGCTCTACCGCGCTTCGTTCCGCTCGCACGGCCAGGAGAGCGGCGAAAAATACGTCGCGGCCAGTCGTGAGGTTATTCTGGCGGGCGGCGCATTCAACACGCCGCAATTGCTGATGCTGTCCGGCATTGGTGATCAGCAGCATCTGTCGGAGCACGCCATCGCAACTGTCAAAGATCTGCCAGGGGTTGGACGGAACCTGCAGGACCGCTACGAAATCGGTGTGGTCAACAGGATCAAGCGACCGTGGCAGGTGCTGCGCGGTGCAACCTACAGCACGCGTGATCGGCAATATCGGAAATGGCGATGGTTTCGGTCGGGCCCGTATACCAGCAACGGCCTGATGTTTTCGGCGATGTTCCCATCGCGGACCAATCGGGAGCAGCCCGACCTGTTCTGCTTTTTCCTGCTTGCCGATTTCCGCGGTTACTATCCCGGCTATTCCGAACGCATCAAGAAGCTGAACTATCTGACCTGGACGGTACTGAAGGCTTACACGCAGAACACGGCTGGAACCGTCAGGCTACGCTCTGCCGAAGCGTGTGATCGGCCCGCGATCGATTTCCGCTATCTGCGCGAGGGCAACGGCAACGTTGCAGACGATCTCGACGCGGTCGTGACCGGGATCAGGTTCGGACGCAAGGTCGCGGATGCAATCGGTGATCTGGTCGCCGAAGAGGAAACGCCCGGACGTCATCTGTATACCGATGACGACCTGAAGCGGCATATCGAGGACAACGCCTGGGGTCACCATGCGTGCGGCACTTGCGCCATGAAGCCTGAGGGCGAAGGTGGCGTCGTGGACAGCGAGTTTCGCGTTCACGGCTGCGGCAACCTGCGCGTGGTGGATGCCTCGATCTTTCCGCGGATTCCTGGTTATTTCATTGTCACATCGATTTACATGATCGCCGAGAAGGCCGCTGACGTGATCCTGTCCGGAAGATGAGGGTCATCCGACCTGGTCGCCGCTGAAGCTTCACGCACTTGTGTCTGATGATTTGGCCTTCAGCCTGAGGCAAGCCATTATTCCGCCTCACGTTCTTTAGAGGTTGCTCCTCAGGAGGGGGGAACCCGCCAACATGCAAAGGCCTAAAATACTGCTGGTCGAGGACGAGGTCCTCATCCAGGACATCCTGCTCGCGGAGTTCGATGACGCTGGCTTCGATATCGTCACCGCCAACGATGGCAGTCAGGCGATTGCCGAGCTGAACGCCGATGCGGGGAGATTCAAGGCAGTCATAACCGACATCAGACTCACCGAGGAACTTGATGGCTGGGAGGTCGCCCGGCGCGCCCGTGAGCATGTTCCCGACATGCCGATTGTCTACATCACCGGCGACAGCGCCCACGAGTGGTCATCGAAGGGCGTCCCGGACAGCGCTGTGCTGATGAAGCCATTCGCGCCCACGCAACTCTGCACAGCGGTCTCGAACCTGATCGTCGCCGCCGACACCCGCCGGGCGGCGGCGCGATAGCGTTCTCCATCCGGCGCTGCCTATACAGGGAGATTTGACGCAAAGCAGATCAGGTTGTCATCGAGATCGCTGACGATAAGGCTACGCATGGCCCAAGGTTCGTCGCGAGGTGCTTGCCGGATATGAGCGCCTGCTGTTTGTAATTCCTGATGCAGGGCGTTGACGTCCGAGACCTCGATGAACGCGCTTAGCAAGTCCTCGCCTGCGGTATGGTCGATTACCGGCTTGGTTACGTGGCGGATGGCCAGGATCGCCTCGTCACGGGCCAGATGGGCGTAGAAAGGAGTATCACCATAGAGGAATAACGGATGAAAGCCGAGCGGCCCAGTATAGTAAGCGAGCGCCGCCTGGAAATCCTTGACGAAGACGTGCGGGATTGCCTGTTTCAACATGAGCAGGTTTCCTGATCCTTTGGGGCCATCTGCTTGCCGGTCACTACCGTGCAGAGAATGACCGAATCGGCGGATCTTGTTTGTTAAAAAGCGTGACGCGCTTGCACCCGTGCAGCTTTGCAAACCAGGCGGGCCAATTTCCCATCAGTTGCAGGGCTCCGCAGTCGACTTGTAGGAAAGACAGCCTGCCATTGCGGCGATTGGAAAGCACCACCATGCTCGATGGGGGTCGGTTCCGTCTCTCCGCTCAGATAGTCAATCTCGAACAGTGGTGCATCCTGGGGTGAAACGCCGCTCGGTCCGGGTTCGATCGATGCTAAGCAGCAGCCGGCGAAGGGTGG
>Ga0206821_10049_pt1 | contig 29137 bp, 33 predicted proteins | sample Alteio_BWOrgCont_85_FD_152860 | JGI IMG/M metagenome (GOLD analysis project Ga0206821, IMG submission 152860) | Enriched cells from forest soil in Barre Woods Harvard Forest LTER site, Petersham, Massachusetts, United States -... | ecosystem: Environmental > Terrestrial > Soil > Temperate forest >...
CCTTCCAAGCTTGATAGGTATCACTCGGGATTTGGCCGGGTTGTCCGAGCATGATGACTATCGTCCCATTGGGATCGATTTCGACCCTGCCCACCGACATGCCGGCCGCACGCGCTCCCTTAACGGCCCTTTGAATTTCAGCTTGTGTGCAACGAGGCTTGCGTTTCATGAACGTGAGCCCCCCGACCAGTGGGAAATCATACCTATGGGCGACGGAGAGATGTTTCTCTTTAATAGACCCAAGAGGGCTGCGAAAGGACCTAGATCGATCTCTAATCGCTTGTAAAACTTAAGAAATACAAATTTAAACAAAAAATAACTTATTGCAAATCTAATAACCCCGGCCATGTTGATACCATCCTTCTGTCCCTAATTAACACCTCACAATGAGAGAGTTGATGGATACAACCTTATCATAAAAGCAGGCGATTAGCAACACATATATCGCCATTCTATGTGTCTATGATGCGAATTCCTTGATGCTATATAAAATTAGAATATAAGGGCTCGAATAACTCAGTCCAATTCAATAGGTGCACAACAGCCAAATGAAGCCAACAACGGATACCAGCAGCCAGAATACCTCGTAATATGAAGGCGTTGCCCTTGTATGTTTTAGCTGGGCCTCGATGCTGTTTCTGATGAATTGCGACATGGAAATCCCAGTGCCACGGGTCTTCTCACGAAGTTTGGTCTTCAGTTCGTCATCGAAGCCCACCAACAATTTATATTCGATTTCACCCATACACCCGATCCACAGTTCTGAGGGTATCGATAAAATTACTCATGCTTGCGATTTCCGATAGGGTGAATTCCCTGTTGGGATATTCGCTCAGCTGTTCATCCCTGACCAATTTGGCCTTTTGTCTCAAGAGCCCTAGTCGTTGTGCTATTAAATTCATTTCGACGAATTCTACGATTTCCATATTTTCTCCTTTTTCCTGAATATATCTATTTATCAAAACGGATATTTTACCGAGCGGCATCCTATATGCTGCTATATGCGGTTCGATATTCCGGCTTTCTGAGGCTGTTGAGGATAGAAGGAATTTGATTGATACGGTCTTTGGGTGTGTTGGCGAAATGAGCCTCTTCCGTGAGAATTTGTTTGATCTGGACCTCGTGGCAGCCGGCCCATGCTAGACGAACAGCGAGATTGAAAAACTCATGATTTCCTTGGCTCGGAGCGCTACCCTTTTCACGCCAACCGGTCCTAGCTCTTTCCACCCAACCTTCTTTGACGTTCTCAGAAGGTTCGAATGAGAATGGACTGAAATTCTGGGGCTCCACGACCTCTTCATCGACATACCACTCGGAGGGAATGAGAGGTTTCCGACCATTTGATTTGAAGGTTTTGAAATATCTCCCTGAAGGATCACGCGGTTGACAGGGGAGATAGAAGAGGTTCGTAGGCCCCAACTTGGTGGTATCGAACCCATGGGCTTTTCGATCGTCTTCGAGAATGGGCTCAGGGAAGGAATACCCCGCATCGACTAGAGTTTGAATGATCCTCTTTGTGATTGCTCTGTATTCTTCGGGCATCATGATTTTGGTCGTCGGTATATAGACCCGATATCGTAAGTTGGACTTCGTGCTCCTTGTGGTGTTGTAAATTGTCATACGAAGGTTGGGGAATAGAGCAGCAAATTCCTCGGGTAAAATGCCGGGATGATCCTTGTCCAAAAAGAAACCTCTACTGAATATGATATTGTCTTCGGTTCTGAATTCGTCCTTCGAGATGTTCGGTATAAAATAGGAGGGTGAGATTAGACGATTCTCTTCTTTCTCTCGATAGGGCCGATTGTAAAGTTTCTTCAACAATGTTTCGAAGCTTGTATCGCTACCCTCCAACAGATTAAACTCTGCCATTTTCTCCCTTTTCGACGCCCAAATTGTTCCTTTGAATTGTGTAACGAAATTATCCTTATATGGTAGTATATCGTTACAATGTTGACATTGCTTCTCTTTTTCCAATTCAAGACTATTTGGGAATTTTCCACAGTTCAAAAGACGAAGGAACCGCTCTATTTGTTCGGTTTTCTTTTGTCGAGAAGATGCGGTTCTAGCTGCTCCATCATCGTGAATGCGTTTTCTTCCCGGCTTGAGAGGCAGCTTCATGTCTCCTAAATCTAGCGGAAGATGCTCAAGAACGGCATTTGAAAACTTCGATTTAAGCCATTCCGCAGTTGCAAGATCAGGAACATAGACGCACTTATCTCTTTCATTTGAAGGATCGCGAAGAGACCCCCGCATGATAGCCTGATAGACCTGTTGCCGATGGATAGCTGTCCTAATCGTCTCTCGATCCTCGCCAATGACCATTTGGAGAAATTTAGCGAGTGCCGGAGATGGATTACGTGCCGATAAAAAAACGACGTTATCGATGTGTTGATAGCTGTTTAAGCCATGGGGATAGGCCGGAAGACGGATCGCTTGCAACCCCTCAAAGGGACCATACCCGATGTCCTTGTTGCCTGACCACAAGAAAGCGACGTCGGCAAACTTCTGACTGTTGGCCTTGACCATTTCCTTAAAAACCAGCTGGTCATCCTGATCACGGAGAAACTTCGAATAGTCCTGCTCTATGGACCAAAGAATTTTTAGATTTTTGACGTGGTCGTGGTTTTGGTAACGCAACGAGACCCCCGACGCCTCGATAAATTTGACGCCCATTTTTGACCATAATAGGTATAAAATGGATTCTTTGAACAAAGCTCCCGCTATCGTAACCGATTTGAAGGAAGAAAATATAGCTGGATTTAAAATAGAAAAAGCAGATAGAACACTTACTCTGTTCATCTTGCCTAGTAGGCACTGATAGCTTTTGGCGTTCACATATGTTTCCCAGTGTTTGGACTTAATCAGAGATGCTATTTCACGAAAGAGATCGTCCACAACATCGCTGGATGAACCTTCAATCACGCCGTCGAGAGCCCTCTCTGTCTTGGGTAGCAATTGTTGATAATCGGGAGTGATATATTCTCCCAGCTTGAGGCGATCAGTGAGCAGTTGATGATTTTTGGCCAGCGGCTTTTCGAAACGGTAATAAGCTTGGGGAATCTCGTCGATAATTAAGTGCCAGTGTTTTGCGTTTCTCACAAACTGAAGACGCTCGAAGGCTGCCCACGTGATAAAAAGGACATGGGGTTCTGGATATGGCAAATCCAAGTAGGCACTGATCGATTTCACGACCTTCTTGGTATTGTCGCCGTGCCTCATCTCTATATGAATGTCGGGGTCTAATTTCCTCAGCGCCACAAAACTCTGTTTAATGAGCAACTTAGATGGCTGGCAAACGATCACTCGTTCGCCTGAAACAACAAGATCACGAACTTCCTGTAGAGAAGCATATGTCTTTCCCGAGCCCGATGGTCCGTTGATATACTTAAAAGAATCCACTCTTAATATCCTTTTTGGCTGAAACCTTCTCCGACTGAAATCCACACTTCAAAGCATCGAATAGGCAATAAGGAGCTTTTACTCCTTATATGATCGGGAATCAAGAAAATTCAGTTTGTGACAGCAAAATTGTTTACTGCGTGATGAAGATGCGGTATATGATATTAAAAGTTTTCTTCTTCATTTATCGCGCTGTATCGATATATCTATGAATCTTAGTGGCTTATGCCAGTTTTGATACGCATCACCTGAAGTAGGCTCACCGATCAAGGAGGCAGATTCTGGATGGACACTCTCGCAAAATTAAGGGCCTTAGACGAACAGCGTTCCAAAATCGTAGAAGAGGCGAAGACGGAAGCGCTGCAAGAGGTGCATAAAGCGATTGCTGCTCTAAATGCCCTAGGCTTCCATTATACCTTGAAAGAAGGAAGCGGGGCTCAAAGGGTGGGGTCTCCAAAGACGGAGGGGGTAAAGCGTCAGTCGAAAGATGTTCCTTGCCCAATATGTCACTTTAAGACCAATCCCCTTCATGACGGCAGAGCCCATCGAAAGCAGCAGACTAAGAAACCGTTCACGGCCGCCGAACTAACTGAAAAAGGTCTGGAAAAGGTCGATTAGCTAGGCTTCTCTTCGGATTCGCGGGTTACGCATCATTTGGTTATGCAAACCAGCAGGGTGTTTAAACTAATCAGAAAGATTCCTCGGCCAAATGAAAAGCTTCGTCTCGATCACAAGTCCGAAGTGGGCTCTTATTTGGAATGGAATCATTTCTTTAGTTCTGGTTTTTTTGCATCTTCATCCCGCAGATGCTCTCGCGGACGTCAAAATTACACATCTCTCCACGCCTCATGGCAACTTAGTTTCTCGTGCGGGGTCAGGGAAAGAGTGTGGGCAGTATTTAATTCACTGCCAAGTGATAACGTTGAAAGGGAAGGTCCTATTTGCAGACTTCTCGGCGACAATATTGGCCGTATATCCTTCTCCCTCCAATCCTTCGCTGGTTACGCTCGAAATAAGCAACGGAGGCAACTGCTGCCCGGGCTATAATTACGTAATCGATTTCACGACGCCTTCGCCAATCATAATCAAGGATGCTAATTTCAGTGAGAAATTGTTCCAAACGGAAAATGGAATTTCTTACACTCAATTCATAGGACCTGATGAACTGGGTGATCCGATCTACGGGCTGTATCGATACGTGCTTGGGTCGGGCCGCCCGGAGCTGCTCAGGAAATTTGCCGAATATTCAATGACGCCTTTACAGCAGAAAAAATACGGGTCGGAAATTTTGAACGATCCAACGTTGAGGGCTCCCGTCCTTGCTGCCGTAGGCAAATCGCACTTCTCCAGCTTCCGTGCCAACATGGAAATTGCTACCGACGAACTTCATGTGGATGACCGATACGTCTTTAGCTCCGGGTGTATGCCGCACAATTGCGATGGTGCCGGTGGGCTGTTCGTGTTGGACCTAGATAAAAAGGCAGCATGGGCTATCGAGTGGGAAGGAGAGAATAAGGTCACCCTCTGGGGAGATTTGCGAAAAGATGACGTCACTCCCATTCGGGCGATTGGGGACTGGCTGAAGAAGAACAATTTATCTTGGACCATGGTGCGGGTAGCGCCCCCGTCTTTGTCTGTTGAGGAGCCATATGCACCCGCGAAAAAAGAAGAGTCGGCATCGAAACCCGACCTGCACCTTGATGCATCGGGGAAGACAACGGTTGATCTTTCATCAACGAATACAAATAGAGAGGAATTATCCCCAGTCGCATTGTTTAAATTAGTTGCTCCATCGATCTTCGTCGTGAATGCGAAGAGAGGCAACGGAGACGAATTCCAAGGATCAGCGGTAGCGATTTCTGCCAATACGCTTTTGACAAACTGCCATGTCATTGATGGGGCCAGTGAGATCAATCTGACCCAAAAGGGTGTGAGTTACCCGGTTACACTAACGTCTGCCAATATCAGAGCAGATAGATGCATTCTTCAGACCACGTCTCAACTACGCAATTATGTTCCGATACGACCATACAATGAGCTGGAAATTGGCGAAAAGGTTTATTCTGTAGGTGCTCCCCTTGGCTTGGAGCTGACGTTGGCAGACGGGATATTATCGGGAAAGAGGACATTCTCGGATTCCCGTCTGGTCCAGACGACTGCTCCTATTTCGCCCGGATCGTCCGGTGGGGGGCTATTCGACGCATCCGGCAATCTCGTGGGCATAACAACTTTTCTACTTAAGGAATCCGAAAATCTCAATTTTGCAATTGCGGCTCAGGAGTATCTTCAGTAGCGCGACGACTGGACGGCATCTACTTGTCGCGAGGAGTTCTTTATAAAGCACCGTCGATCGACCGCGTTGGCTAGAATCAGCGAAGCCGCCGATCAAATGCGAGACGATGCACGGTTGCCCCAGCGACATGCAGAGGCGAGGTCGGCCTCGGCAAAGAGCTTAGAGCTTGGAGCTTAGTCAGACCAACAAAAAATCATGCAAGCCCAAAACTAAGAAGGCATCTAAGATCGTGCTGAAGCCGCTCAGCAGGGACTTGCCATGACGCTCTCCGCCGATTCCGAGATCAGTCGAGTAGATGGGCGGTGGGAGGCAATTTCTATCGACGAGGCTCTAACTGAACCTTCAGGGTCCGTTTTTCGATGTCCCGACTGTCATGGTGAGGTCAGGCCCTTCAAGAAATTTGTCACCGGAACACGAGCCCATTTTGAGCATGTAGAGAAGTTCGAAAAATGCCGTCGAAGCGGAAACAGACTTAGGGCTCTCGGTGGACGGCATCCGGCTGCGCTCAAATAGGCCGACGCCAAGCAACGCCCGGTATTGCACGGACATTCCCTACGCCTATCGTTGGGCCTGCTTAATGGGGCTTTTTCTTCGCAGTGATCTCAGCGAAGGCAAACAATTCGCCCACATCGGCAGCGTGCCCAGTTGCCTTTAGATGAGAGGCAAATTGTTGCGGATCGACGTGGACGCTCGTTACGGTATTTCTCTCTGCCGAATAATGATGATGCCACATCGCGTGAAGTTTCAGCCATTTGTCGTAGCCGGATGGAATTCGGCTTTGCAGAGGCTCTTGAAAGGCTACGTAATCACTCGACGAAATTATTGGAAGGTAGATCATAAGCGTCCTCCCCGTCTTCGTATCCACCATCAATAGCATATTCCCCGAATGCTGGCATCCGACTCAATTGGTTACCTCAGTCTGCGAACGATTCAGCAGATTATTAGAAGTCGCTCAAGACATGAGAGGGAAATGAAATACCTTTGGATTATGAATTTCGAGATTCATCTCGCAACAAATCCTGAGGGCGTAGCCGACATGGGAGATGACAAGATCAACCTATTGTGCCCGGTGCAAAGATGCTGCCGGTGCAATGTCGAAAAGGCGACGACTAGGGAGAATTTCGGCACAAAGAAAAATGGCTTGCCAAGGGCACAGTGCCGCCAATGTCGCAGGGAACTGTCGCGCGAGTATGGTGCCAAGAACATAGCGGAAAGACGTGACAGAGCCAGAAAAAGAAGGGCATCATTGCAACGAGTAGGGGTTGTGAATGAACACCTTCGTTATCGCGAAGCTCTCTTGAAAGCACAACGAAACAGGTGCTATTTTTGTAAAAATCAGATCACTATCGACAGTATAGAGATTGACCATTTGACGCCGATATCGAGAGGCGGAACAAACGAGTATTCAAATCTGGCTGGCTGTTGTGCGGGTTGCAACAAAGCGAAAGCGACCAGAACGGAGGCCGAGTTCATTGAGTGGCGGAGGGAAAGGTTGACGTATTACGGCTGATAGCTCGCTTTTCGGCGTCGAGAGTTGACCCCTCGACGAGACGATTCAGGAACGGAGCGTTCGGCCCGGCCATCGGTGATGGGAGAGCAGTGGGTTTCAGCACAGCGTCAATGGGCCCGTATCACTCGGATCAGGAAGTTGACAGCGATTTGAGTTCGTAGCGATGTTCTGTGAGACTGGTCTCTGCGCTGCTGGTTCATTTGCAGAGCTATCGCCCTGTCGATTTATATTGGGGGGAAGAAAATGCCTTCTCAGGCTGAACGAATTGCTGCGGCCATTTATGCCCTTCCCGCTGGCTATTCCCAGCGAGATGCCCTTGAGGCAATAAGGGCGTTGAAAATTTGCAACCATAACGGCCGGCCCATCAATCCGTTAGCCGCGTATAAGCACATCACGACTACCAAGAAGTGGAACTTGCCTTTCGTCGCCTCGGTGCGGGACGATGTGAAACTGATGCTCCAGCCTGAGGGCACCGTTGCGAAGCTGCCAGCACGTAAAATCGTTCCTCGCAACGCGTCTGAATCTCTCAAGATCACGCTGACCCGGGAAGCGGTCCAAAATGCTATCGATGCTCGAAAGGATTGGCACCTCGGCGACGGCGTCCTCTATCGGCTCTGCGCCGAACATCCGGGTCATGGAGGAGACGACGTAATCCTTGCGAAAATATGGCTCATAGGGAGAGCCTATTCGGTTGCAATTGAACGGCGCAGGGTCGTAGGTGAATACAAAGGAGATGCGTTTTTTAGAAAGCTAGTTGCTCCTAGGATACGAGAATCTAGTATTGATTTTTGGTTCCAAGAAATTAGAAATCGACCTGACGACAAATTGCTGGTATTGCATGTTCACCAGAAATTGACGCGCTTATTTGAGAGTATAACAGGAATAAATAATAGATCGTTAGCTTCGAAATATCTTCATTTTCACTTCCCATTACGATGTTACATATTTGACAGATTTTCAGCAACAGTCGCCAAAAATACTGTTGTGCTAGATAGCGAGATTTATAATGATGACGTAGATATAGATTACGCAGGGTTCTTTTATAGATGTGAATTGATAAAAGAATACGCAAGCAAGCTAATCGGTAGGACGCTTACGCCTAAGGAAGTTGACGCGGTCTTACTTGAGTTAAGTCCTAAGAATTCGGAGGGTCGCACGATCTAACAACCGCGACGCAATCGTATATCTTCGCTTTCCACCTTTACCGGCGCACCCACCACAAACTATTGCAATTGCACTCACAGAGAAAGCAAGATCAAGCGAAAGGTAATCTACCTTGATTTTCTTAGCACGCCGAGAAACTCGGAAGTCTCTTGGAAAGACATCGTATTCGCACTCCAGTTTTCGGGCTTTAGCTGGCTTATGGTGAAAGCAGTCATTTCTTCATGATTTGCGCCGTGGTATATCTTGAACGTAGCGGCTGATTTTTTCTCTCCAAAGCTGTCTATCGTAGACTCAGGATATTCGATTTTGTAGTGAGGTTTGTCGCCCTCGCCTTGGACACCAATTCTCACAACCGCCTGTCTTAGGTCCAGCTTGGATGCATAGAAATTGGCAACCACGAGCCGCACATATTCTTCGCGTTTTTGGACGTCCTTGATCGGCAGAGTGGCGAGGGTCGACGTATTCGGAATCGTGTTTTCTTTTGCCATGGTCAGAAACCTTTCTAGGGCTATTTTTGTCGCGTTCGTCGCCCCTCGATCAATCTTGGACTGCCGTTTGAGCGAAGGTTTTCATCGGCGTGTAGCTTTGGATGATAGATCCGGTCACCGTTACTTTTGCCGGCTTGCCATCTGAAGTTTTGATCACTTGGCCGTCGATGCCCTCTCTGATTCTGAAACCAATCTCCTTATTGATGGTCCCTTTCCGAGGGTTGCCATGCTTGTAGGGATTGTCCTGAACGTATTTCTCGTAGTCCGACGCCCAACTTTTATCCGCCATGCAAGCCTGAATGGCCTTGTAGGTGATGTTGCTTCCAAATTCGCCGTTCCGACAGATCAGTTGCGCCGCTTCCACGGCTCGCGCTACCAAACTCCACATCAGTTGGTATTCTTTGGCTTTTTCCGCGTCTAAGAGCTTTTTCGCAATTACGAATTCCGCGAGGATTCTCTGAATATGTTCTGTGACCTCTCGCTTTTCTGATCGGGCGTCTTGCTGAAGGGCGGCGTAAATCGGCCCATCGACTCGCAACGAAAGTTTGACCGCGTTAGTATCACTGCCAGACATTGGCTCCTCCTTTGTATGCTGATGCGCCATTCTGTAGAGGACACACGCAGGATGTCAAGCTTTAAAATAGCTGCCTGGGATATCGCGGGGTCGATTTCGGTTTCATTCGTTTGGTGGCAGCCCAACTTTGTCTCGCTGAACCCTGCCCATGTGAGTCATTCTCACCTAAGCTCAAATTGTCTCACACACATGGTGGTTGACTTGAGAATGTTGTCTCACTATATACACGATCCTATTGAGACAGGAGGGCGCATGAAGATAGGCTATGCCAGAACAAGCACCGTGGAACAGAAGGCGGGATTGGAGGCACAGATTGCGGAACTTAGGGCCGCTGGCTGCGAAGAGTTGTTTGAGGAGCAGGTATCGTCGGTGCAGCGGCGGGAGGGGTTGGAAAAGGCACTTAGGTTCATCAGGAAGGACGATGTCCTTGTGATCACCAAACTGGATCGGCTGGCTCGTTCGATTTCTGATCTCGTCAAAATCATTGAAACGCTCGAAGAGAAGCAGGCCAGTCTTCGCATCCTTGCGATGAATCTCGACACCAAATCGCCCACAGGAAGGCTGTTGCTCAATCTCGTAGGCTCAGTCGCGCAGTTCGAACGAGAAATTATGCTGGAGCGTCAGAGAGAGGGCATATCGAAAGCGAAGTCCGAGGGAAAATATAGAGGACGTGCGCCAACGGCTCGAGCGAAGAGCGGCGAGGTGATCGCACTGTTCAAAGCCGATAAGAAACCTTCTGACATTGCTAGATTGGTGGGCATTGGGCGGGCGTCCGTGTATCGCATCCTCAACGATGCGTCCCTCGCATGATATAGGTGCATATGGCGCTGGCCTCTTGGCGGGCCGGTTTATTTGTGCGAGCGATTGGCTGGTGAAGCACCCAGAGAAAACGCCGTCCAAAAAGAGAGGCCGTCCGGCGAACGCGCGAGGCCATTTAGTTGGCGTTAGACTTCAACCCGCTGTTCTCGCGGCCCTTGACCAATTCATCGTCGATGAGGGCATCGGTGATAGCCGTCCTGGAACAATCCGCTACATCCTGGAGGATTGGTTCGTGAGCCAGGGTAAACTGAACTACCTAGGTGATCCTGAGGATGGAAATCTGACCGCCGCGCGACCTTTATCACGCGCCGAGATTAGGCATTTGGCCATTATCAGAAAAGCGACGCGGGGCATTTGAGCGGGTCGCCCTCGTGCCTGCGACCTATTGGGTGGCTTGATGAACCTCGATACAAGCTCACCGACTGGCGAGACTCCTTCATTTGGTGGGTGCTGTGGGTCAGTTCGAGCGCGATATCATGCTGGTGAGGCACCGTTTCAATTTGCAGGATAATCGCCCTCTACGACAATCAACGCGGCAAGATCAAATACTTCAAATGCCTGAAAAACCGCCACAATCCGGCGCTCTCAGAATTCTTCACGTGCGACGAATTATCCGAGGCGATTGATTTCTTTTCTTGGCCCGCCAAATCACGCAGTTTAGCCGCAAAATTTATATTAGGTGTCAAAGGGGAGATTGACTTGGACACGACCCAAGGGGCCCAATTCTTCCAAAACGTCAGACGCGCAAGAATTTCACTATTCATATTTTGCGCCCATAACCCCAGAAGTGCCTCCCCTTTTTCTTGATCGTTTATGAAAAGCCACTTTGTGAAAATGTCCGAGTCGCTTATGTCTACGTCGACGCTCAAAATGTCGCATCTAAACGTATTTTTAAACGTCAAATATCGAAAAAGATTCGGATCAATTTCGTATTCGTTTTGTTGAAACGCCTTATCTATTACAATCGGAATCGCCAACTGTTCCTGCAATCGTGCTTCCGCATGGACCATTTCTGGCCCAAGCATTGTTTTATGTTTCTGCCCATTAATTACGAGCTTTGTTATCGGAGCCACTTCCGAAAGATAGGTCATCCAATATTTGGAATTCAATTGATAGTGACTGTCATCTACGGGCGTATATCCATTTATCGCAATTGCCCAACTCCATTTCGTGACCCCCTCAATCTCCTTCTTAAATTTTGCGACATTGCCGTGATTATACCCAAATATCCGAACGGTATTTCCCGACTTATCTTCGAAAGGATAAGCACCTTGCGGACTACACAAGACGACCTTGGGGTCGAGTAGCGGGAGAAGTCGAGATTGATAAGCATATGTCCCCAGAACACGTTCTGGATCGTCGTTCAGCACTTTAATCAACTTTCGTCGCGTTGATTGTAAGTCATCAGTCACTTCTCGAAGCGCAGGAACGATATCCTTTTTTACGTCTCGATAACGAGCATCTGCCATCGCAAAATCGGCGTCTAATTCCTCAAGGACGCTTCTACCAAATATCTCGCCGCAGACCTCGTTAATCTTTGCCCATATCGTCAAAACGCCCGTTCCTAATTCGAATTTGACGCGTCTATCGCGAAGCGCGAGTAATATAGAAGATAGACGATATCCGGGAAGATAACTGTATACCCCCTCGCGAAGGACTTGTTTTTGTTTCCAAACACGGCAGCACAAACTCGCATACAAAACGCACTGCAAAACCCCATCGTTTATTACGAGCACGTCCTCGCTCACCTCCAACGACGGCACAATTTCGAACTGAATAAGCATATCCATAATAGAACGATATTTGGCAAAATGGGCGTCCGGCGCAGGAATTTCATCAATAGCTTCCCGGGTCTGCTGGGCACCGAAAAGTTGTTGAGATTTTGCGGTTTGGTGGAGATACGCTAAAGCTTCAAGCTGCGCTTCGCCTCCCAATTCGAGTAAACCAAAACGAGAACCTGTGCGGCGTCGGTCTTCCGATAGGGCTTGTTTCCGAGCGGAAACTGCTCGACCTAGGTTTGCGAGAAGATCGCTTCCCTGTAATCCCAATTTCCTCAATCTCAAGGGATCGTCATAAATCTCTACCGGTAAGCCCAGCTTTGCTAATCCGTCCTGTTTTGTGGCAGTCAGCAACTGAGGTAGATTCGCCGCAACTTCGAAGAATTGCCGCCATCGGAAGGCACCATAGTTGGTCAATATCAAATCAAGGAAGTGACGCTTCTCGTGCCAGATAGAACCCGACAGGGCAATCATTCGGGCTCTGCTCTTCGCCTCTGAACTTTCAACGATTTCCACCAAGGCTGCATCGTCATTTCGGATCGCGGCTTCCATCAATTCAGCGATGGGCCCAAGGCTCCGGTGCTCTCCCACTAGATCACTGTTGATCCAGAGAGTTAAGCTTGCGGGGTCCAACTGGAAAAAGGAAATCACCGGCTGGCCTCATTGGCTCAGTTTCGTTCCAAGCTCAACTGGATCGGAATCGGCGGTTATAACGGCGATCTCTTTGTCGCCCTTGGCAATTCGCGTCTTGTCGGCGGGTTGATCAGTGGTTTTCAGCGTGTGTATTAGAGTTGTTGCAAGTAATAATAAGTCCACTCCTGATTTTGCAAAAATATCGACAGTCTCGAATATCTGTTTCAGCTCCTCGAAATTCATAGACCCGTCTAAGCCATCGTTTAGTGACTCTGTTATTATGGGTTTTCCGACCTCAACGTTCGGCAGGGTCATTTTAGTCAAAGCGGCTATGTATTCCGATGAGCCGCTGACGGAATAAAACACATCATCCATTTTGCTCTCCAGCGATATGATGAAGCGCTCTTCAGAACTTCCCATCGTTTCAGGAGTCGCAGATTTTTACAAGGCGACGTTTAGTGACCGTTCCTCGTTCTGTCGGCGCAAGTTCTATTTGACAGTCCAGTTGTTCTATATTAAGAACGACCTTGCATCAAGAGTAGGGTTCTGACCCTCGCCAACCTGCTTTCCCGGGCAAGGTGGATTCCCTTCCAAGGGGATGTGGCCATTAGGCAACCAAGCGGCCAAGCGAACTTCTCTGAGGATGCACGAACAGAGGAGGCGCTTATGGTTTTGAAGGACGTTCTTCAGCAATTTCTCGACGACGAGCAATGGCAGGACGAGATTGCTCACGACGATCGGGACGATACCGATTTCATAAGCACTGGATTTCAGATCGACGGCCAGCGGTATCGACTGATCCTGATAACGGCTGAACTGCCCAAGACCATAAGGGTTTTGCTCATCTCGCCATTGAAGGTCCCGAAAGCGCGAGCACGAGAAGCTGCGATCGTTCTCAATGCGCTCAACGTGAGATTGGCCTACGGAAATCTTGAGATGGACGACGAGGGGGCTGTCTATTTTCGGTGGGGAATGGACCTCGAAGGGGCAACAGCGGTCCCCATGCAATTTGGCCATCTCATAAACGCTGCCAACTCGGCTTTCGACGAAATACGAGCCGCTGTAATCGCTGCAGCGGCATTTTCCAAGCAGTCGGCTGAAGACATCATCAACAATTATAAAAACGCTCTGGAGAGGCCCAACGAGGAGATACGTGAGGCCAGAGTCCACTGAGCGTTGGAGTGAGTCAGAAATCGAGATCGCTCCCCATTAAACCGATGCAAAGAAACAGACGAGAAAAGGAGATTCAATGACAGAGAAAACCGTCGAATACCGCGTCTATCGAAATGGAAAATCCAAGGCAGCACTCCCCACTGAAACAGAAGCGTTCGACTACCTAAAGCGATCGGCATCACGTCATAAGAAGGCGGACTTCGTCATTGAAAGGCGAGAGATTATTTTCAATTCGTTTGAGAACCCCGACGACAAGAAGCGCTTAGAGACGGTGCGTATCCGAGACAATGCCATCCACGCCTCAATTCATATTTCTGACCGAGATATCGGGAGGTAGGCGGGGCAACGCCGGGCAAGGCTGAAATTCTAACGAGAGGAGGTCAAATGATCGATGCACTTAGGGAGACAGAAGAGATACAACGCCGCATGAGAGACAAGGGAGAGAGGGACTTCGAGAGGTTCCAAGCTGCTGCAGATCAAAGGGCGAGAGATCGATTTTTGCGCTTCCAAGAGCAGCAACTCTACGATCAACGTTCCGGCAATCAGATGGCAATCTTCAGAATGGTTGCGGTGATCCTTGTGGGCTTGTTCCTTGCCGTCGGGTTTGTGGTGGTTAGGTTGCTCCGATTGATGAGACGTTAGCCGAGATTTGCGAGAGCCGAATGGGAAACTGAGGCACTTGCGGTTCATTCTCACTTTATTTTCGTAATGTCTTAGTTTGACGGACGGATGAGGTTGACTCGGTAATCGATGGGTCGCGGTGCATGCGGCGATCCTTGAAGAGCGTCGAGAGCGCGAATACGAAATGGCAGTCATTTCGCCCCCAAGGGGCTTATTCAATGACGGAACCAAAGACGCCAAAGGCGTTAGACGCGATGGCCGATATTGCGCTCGCCTACAGGCGGAAGCCGAGTCCAAGCCGGGAAACGCGCGGCGAAGATCGCGAGAGAAAAACCGCCGTCGCTTGCTTTGCGTTAGCCATTTGGATTCGGCCCGATTAAGAGATTAAACTCGTCAGACTTCAACGAATTCAAATAAATAAATCTAGGGTCGACGCCTGTAACTTTTTTAATCGCCGCCGCAATTTTTTTTGCTCCATCAGGAATTGCTTGAAGATCCCCCACGCGGATCATTATTCCAACGTCCTGCGGTGAGCTTGGATGGCCAATACTAATTCCCGATGGATCAACCCCGCCCAAATCGAAGGCTCTAGCCAACTGGTTGGTCAACACCCTGGCAGACGGTTCGTCTACCAATTGAATGCTCATGTGCGGCGGCAAGAAATTCTTGATCGAAAAAATCTCGTCTCGTAATTCCCTGATCTGAGAATTTGCTAAAACATATGTTTGCGCGAATGAAGACACCGCCGGGGCATCGGAAGGTTTTTGGGGCGCGGATAGTCGCTGGGTAGCAACGTCGAGCTTTGATTGAATCTCTGCGAGGTCGCGCTTCAGATCGTCGCGCTCCTTCTCCACCGGCTCTCTTATCTTGGCGATATCTTCGGTAGTAGGCCCCTCATGAACGACTACGGTTTCTGGCGTCCGCACGAAATGCACCCATATAACGATCACCAATCCCGCAGCCGCTAAAATAAGAGTGCGGTTTTCGCGAAGAATCCCCCACAGTCCAGACGGGCGAGCTTGCGCAATCATAGGGCCGAAACCCAATTTGGAGCCGTAACCTTCCCAAAGCATGAAAAATAGAATCGCCACCTCGGCCCACGTCGAAATTGTCGTGAGGGTATGATCTGGCAAATCGAGACTAGGCATCTAGTCCTCCCCAAGTTGAGGCGATCCTAGATGAACACCAAGCCGTTGTGTGAATCTTTCTAATGGTGTCATTGTTCACCGCCGCTCGACTGAGGACGAATAGACGGCAGCGGCCCACTTGATGGTCGCCCACGCGAACATAGCGAACGCCAAGAGAAGCGGTAAAATGTGGAACGCCATATTTGAGACGTTCGTTACTGACCAAATTGCATCTTGGGTGCATTGGAATTTGTTATTGGGCGACGTGCTCGCAACGGTAGCCGTCGGTTGGGGAATAATATTCGAACATGGCCCTACCGAGACCCGCAAAGTCGCGGACAGACTTGTAATTTGGGGAATCGTCGCCGAAACGCTTTTCAGCGTTTCTCTTTTCACTTTTGACGAGGGTATTAGTTCCGCACAAAAATCTAGGATCGAAGCGCAACAAGCTGTAATTGGGGAACAGCAAATTAAAATCATAACGCTAGAAGGACAAACCGCCATTGCCGTGGCTGACGCCGGAAGGGCGAATGAACGCGCCGGGAGACTAGAGAAAGAAGCGGCTGACGCGAGGCTACAATTAGCTAAACTAACTGCTCCGCGAACGATAAGGCCTGAGCAAGCAAATGCTCTGATCGAAAAACTGCGACCCTACGCAGGGAAAAAATTCTGGATAATCACGCAGACAACAAAAGACAGCATCTGGTCCGAACAGGACAATCTAGCCAAACAACTTTCTGATATTTTTACTGCCGCCGCGTGGACAAAGGACAGCCACCCGTATCCTGATCTCACGAAAGCGGAATCGGCGATAGAGGAGGTGTCTGACCGAGGGTGCCTAATTACTTCGTTAGATGATTCGTTCGGAATGCTTGTTGCAGTTATTTTGAAAAGCAATGCGGATATTGAATGCTCCTACAGTCCAAATGTGGGGATGCTCCCCGGATTCGTTATCGTCGAAATCGGGTTGCAATAGCGAGGTTCGCTCGGCCCGAAAAAGCAGCGGCGCGGAAGGCGGAAAATCCGTTTTCCGATATATTGGATATCGTTCAAAGACGGTCGGGAACGAAGTTCTGAAACCCCCCATTTGATATCGGCGACTTATGCCGCTCGTGAAGCCGCATCGCCGGGGTTTTCACGTCGCCCTATCGTTTTTGGACAGTCAAAAAAGTGAGCTTGCTATCGAAGGACGTTCTCGATGAGATCGATGGGTCCACCAGGCAATGCATCATCGAAGACGCCAACAACCAGACGTCCGGTGTAGTAGGCTCCAGTATCCAGATCGGTGCGGTTCGGGAGCAGCAAGGGCCCATCCTCGATTGGATTGTGACCGTGAACGACATGCAAAGCGCCGTATCCTTCAGCGGAGCCATCGCCATATCGCTTCCAAATGAGCGTGTGCTTGCTTTGCTGATCTAATGGAACGTCCTCCTCTACGCCGGCATGCACATAGACTCGGTGGTCGTCTTGGTGGAACAGGGGCAGGGTCTTCATCCATTCCACGTGGGCCAGTTCAACAACGGAAATGCCGAACATCGATCCCGTTTTGGAGCCATACGATCTCAGCGTCGCGTCTCCACCGTTACGGAGCCATTGGCGTATCTTGAACCAACTTTGCGAAGCCTGAACCAGCATGTCTTCGTGGTTTCCGAGGAGGCATACCCATTTCCACCCCTTCTGGGGACCGGCAATCAGACGCTCGATGATCTCTCGACTTTGTGGGCCCCGATCAATGTAGTCGCCTGTGAAAATAACCGTGCCGGGTTCGTTTTTCTCAATGTTGGAAAGGGCGAGTTTGAGAAGATCGAAACGCCCATGAAGATCGGGAACCACGTAGGTCTTGCTAACTGCGCCCACGGATTTAATCCATCATCAGTTCAAACGGTCCCCCATCTTAGCGAGCCATCCGCTGCCGATAACCGCCGTGCGAAATTATTCTGCTTCCTTGGATGGAGCAGTTACCTTTCCTGAAAGAGACTGCTCCTGCCTAAGATGCTTCACGATCGCAGCCGCCCGAATTCCTCTGATCGACCACGGAATCAACAGGCCATGTCAGCACTTACCGACGCGATAGCGAAGACCAGCGGAGAGCAAAACAGGGCTCTGAGGTGGTTCCTCGATCACACGGGTGAAACAGTCTCATGGACCGTTATCAAAGATCAAACCGACGAAGGCTTCCGGTTGGTCAATCAGGCCAAAGGCATCTACAAACCGCATTATACGGACTATACGCTCAGCGTTCGCCAAACTATCAGCAGTTCGTATGCCGACAAGGATGTTATCCGGCGACCAGATGGCGGATGGGCCTATCCATATTTTCAGGAGGACCCCAACCCCGACAATCGAGATAAATGGGCGACAAACCGGGGATTGATGAAGTGCAAAGACGATGGCGTGCCCGTCGGCGTGCTTCTCCAAACAAAGCCGAAACCGGGTGTTGAGTATCTCGTAGTTGGTCTGGCTGCAGTCGCCGATTGGAAGGATGGCTATTTCATACTCGAAGGGTTTTCGGAGGCCGGGGGGTTGCCTCCCGGTCAAGCAGGTTCAAACGCGGCATATGATCAGGCTCTCGCGTTAGCGACATCTCCAACCGTTGAAGATTTCGATCTGCAGAGGATTGAGGATCGTCGCGAACGGCAAATCGCACAGGTGGTCCGTCGGCGTGGGCAAGCAAAATTCCGCCTTGCTCTTATGCAGGCTTACGAGGGCAGGTGCGCCATTAGCGGATGCGACGCTGCCGAGGCTCTCGAAGCTGCCCATATCTCGCCTTACCGTGGAGACCTCACGAACCATCCTCAAAATGGACTGTTGCTGAGAGCCGACTTGCACTCGCTTTTTGATCTTGGCCTGCTTTCGATCGACCCGCGGTCAATGGCAGTGAAAATGTCCCCACGATTGGCCGCGACCAACTATGCTGAACTCTTAGGCAAGACCATCGCGCAGCCGATAGATGTATCGTTTCACCCTCACGCCGAAGCTCTCGCCCAGCACATGAAGTGGTCAGGGCTTTGGTCGGAGCCGTAAGGAGCAGAGGCAACGGCAATAGTGTGCACTCTGTCGATTATATCTGCGAGGAAGGAATGGACGGGTCTCTGACAAATTTCATCATGGTTCCGTCGAGATGTCAGAATCATCTTGCCTAATGTGCGTCACTCGTATCGGTGGGCTTCAAGGTCGTCGTCGAGCACCCTCCCACGCCGAGGCTGTTCTCGATTAGATTCGTTTTAATCTCGTATGGATAGGCCAAATCAGACATTCCGTCTTGACCGCGTCCTGTCAGGGCGAGGCGAGCTATTTCCTTTCCCTTATCGTTGAACCACAAAATGGTGCCCGGCTTGGGCTCTCGGGCCGTAACGCGCTTGCGTTCAATTAAGTCTGGTGGTGTCGCAGCATTCTTACTCATCAAGACCTGAGTTTCGGTAGAGTATGTCAGGGTCACAAAAGGCTCAGTAAATTCGCAAATAAACGTCTCCGCATTTACCGCAGAGGTCCAGTTTATGAAAAGCAAAAAACAGATTCTTATGGCAGCCGTCAATTTTTGCATCATCCGCCTCCCCAATTTTCATCCGACAATGGACGAGGTTTCGCACAAGTCCACACGAAGGCCGGGTGGAGATTGGGGGCGGCGCGGGATCGATGATTGCGAAGACTTTGACGACCAGACCACGAATGGACCATAGAGATGGCCTTAAAACACACGATAAAGTCTTCCTTGCGGTGAGGCGCGCCCGTGATCAACGTCATTTGCGCCATGCTGTGCAGCTAACTGCGCTCGTATGGAAAACTTGGCTGCGCAGACTTCAATTTTGCTTGCCATCCGACAAGGCGGTTCATACCGGAGGGAAATTAAGCGAAATTCAGTCTGCTGATACCGACGATTTAGTCACCCGCGCTGAGTTCGTCCCCCCGACGATCCAACGGCTTTGAAACTGATGGCCATCTTTCCAGCGGGTGATCGCATCAATATCGTCACAGGAAGACTCGAATGGCTCTCGGGTCATCGCAAACTCGGTATCCACAACGCGACCAAAAAGGAAGCAGGCATCTTCATACTCGCCGAGAATGCGATTCTTCAGCTTTATAATGACCTTCGCGACCGGCGTATCGAGGTTTCGCCCCTTGAAGTTTGATGTCCCATAGTCGGCGATGTCAGAGTTTATGGACATCACCTCCCAGTGATCAGTAAAATGTTGATTCAACCAAGCCGCATATGCGGGAAAGCTCTTCCCAACCACTCCGTGCTGTTCGGCGGTCCAAGCCTTTACATCGTCCGTTATTAAAGCAACCGCCGCATGAGCTGAACCACCATATTGGGCCTGAAGAGCCCTTTCCTGAACAGCAGTGTCGGCACTCTGGTCTGCTTTACGTTGTTCTTCAAGTCTCGCTTGGTCTGCAACCTTTTGGGCTCGTTCTGCAGCTTCTTGCTCGGCGGCTTTCCGGCTCTCAACGAGTGCCGTATTGGCGGCATCGATATCGCTCGAAGACATCCAAATATCGGCAAAACTGAACGGAACACTTTCGCGGTCCAAGGCCTCTGTGACGACCTTCAGGTCCGTCGCGCTCGCGTAGACAGCTCCACATTGCGATTTGCGGATAGCAACGAATGTATCCTCCGCGGAGGAGCGAGAAATCGTTGGGTTCGCATGCATAGCCAGACTTAAGCTGTCCGCATTTGCCAAAAGCAGATGCGTTAGAGCCTCGGTTTTGTCACTGACGACCATACAAACGTTGGCAGACCCTCCCTTCAGCATCAAGAGCCCAAAGCCCGTGCGAGAACCATCCGCGACCTCAGTAGCAATCTGCGAGATGTTTTTCTTCTCCGCTTCCACAGCTGCTCTCTGAGCGGCAATCGGAACGACGACGAGCTTTTCGAACTCTCCCTTCTCGATGACGCCCAGCACCGACAATGCGTCCTCCGCACTTAAGCTGAGAAACGCTCCTCGCTGGGCAGCCACAATGTCGTAGTCATGCAATTTAAGGGGATCACAACGGCGATCCGGGCTTCCAATTATTCGAGAGTGTAGCGTCAAGACGTTCGACCGAACAATCGAGGCGACGCCATCTGGATTGTTCCCCAACAAGCAGACGTTTGCCTCCCCGTCTGAGAAAACTAAGTCTCCACGTAGGTTCCGAGCAATGTGCGGAGCCTCCGGGGTCGAATTGTATAACATTACGACGTCTTCGAGATCGCCATTCATCAGAAAGCGATTTTTCTCGGTAGTCGGAAGCGGTGAATTTGAAGCCGCGGAAGGGGGAGCAGACTGTGAAGCCGAGGGCGAAGGCACCGAGACGCTCTCAAATGCGGCAAATGAGTTGTTGAGACCAGCCTCCCTGATTGCGAGGTCAGTTGCCTGATTCATCTGTTCGAGACGAGGAAGCTCGGGATGTGTGAGAATCGGTTCCATCTGCTTGAGCAACGCTACGAACTTGATTGCCTCCGGCGACGCAGCATTCTGACTTACATAGTCGAGCATGAACCGCTTCTGTTTCGTAGCCAACCTGACTGCGTCTCCGAGATATCGAGCATTGGACTGCTTTTGCTCTTCGGCACGAGCCGCCAACAATTTCATATATGCCGGCTCGCGATTGAGTTCGGTAGCGAGCTCCGCCTCTTTCTGCTCTATCGCGGTAGGGTCGTTTCCGATTATTGCAGAGTTGATTGACGCGATCTGCTCGACGTAGTCATAGAGCTTTGGATTGTTGGGATTGGTTTTGACGAATCCCGAAGCATCCTCGACAAGCTGCTTAGCTGATGCGATGGCTTTTTCTAGACGCTGCTTCCTTTCCTGATCCTGCCGCTCTTGATCCTTGGCAATGGCCGCGGGATCGGGGCCCTGTTGAGGTGGATTCGCGTAGCTAGATGGAGCGTTCCCGGCTCCCGACGAAATTTGATTCGTAGGCTGCACGTCAGCTTCGACCATGCACGTATTTGCTGATATGCCCTTCGGACCTTGCCCGTTTGCCGTATTGGTCAGCGTCTCGATGTATGCCGGTTGAGAGGAATGAATGTTGCGAATTATTCCTGTCATCGAAATGTTTGGTTTGTTTTTGAGAGTTCCCGTCCACGATATATCGGGACCTGAAGAAATATCGCTAATGAAATATTGTTCGCCCCTGTCGTAACGATTTCCCGACGCCGAAATATGGACGACGGAAAATTGATCACCCGACGTAAACCTATGAGATGGATCAATCAAAGCACTTGAAACTGTTACAACGACGGACGTTATCGGGTCTTTTGAAGTCGGGTCTCCAATTGTAGGAGAGCAGGTTAGTTTCAAAACTTGCTGGGCGACATTGACCCTCTGCATGGGCTGCCCTTGAGGAGCCATTACAGCTCTGCACTCAGCAATTCTTTGACGAATTCGAGGATCGGAAGGGGGTATTCCCTGTGCCACGAGGGCGTCCACCGAAATTCCTCGGCTTGCGAGGCAATCATATTCTGCGACGGGACGATTTTGCCATTCGCGACGAGCCGCATCCGCCATACCTGCTTGCATCAGGCCGCCAAAAAGTCCGAAGATGTTGCGGGGGTCTTGAGAGTGCGCCGCCGAAATAGGAGTGCAAAGGGCGAGCCCGATGACAGCGACTGAGACTTTGCGATGAACTTGGATACTCGACATAACTCACACCGACTCGTCGACGCTTCAGCGCGTTGGCCCATTGCCAGTGGATCAAACGCCGACGCTCACCTTTAGGGCATCTTCGCTCCCGACGCCATATTTACCTGTCCTTAATTGTGCATTTGGTGAAGATGGGGAAAATCAGTCCTTAGCTGTTCGTGTTTTTCGCGTTAATCGCATCTACCCCGGTTCACTTCACGAGTTGCCTCGCTCATGATCGCAAGGTTTTCCTTTCTGACCCCTCCTCGATGATGACGGCTTGAGGATCGGTGTTCCCTTATTCTCATGTTAAATCTCGGGCCAAATCGGTTTGCATTTCAAGCGTAACCCGTTGATTCTTTATCCCTGTTATTCTGCTCGGTTTGCTAGATTTGCGAGGAATTTCAAGGTCGAAAGAGGACTCTTAATCAGCGGGTCCAAGGTTCGAGCCCTTGTGCGCCCACCATCGAAAACAGGGGCTTAGCCGAGGGTCGGCGAGATCCGCCGCCGGAAAGGCGCAGGCGGGGCGCTTACAGTCTACGGCCAATCTCACAACCAAGCGGCGTCGATCAGCCTCAGCGGTGAGGCTTCTCGTCGTGGGAGAAGCCAGGCGACTTTATGCAGGACGACGCCCCGGCGTCAGGAACTTGCGTCAATTTTAGGCGTTTCCCTCTCAACCTCAGTCAAAAGGAGAGTGAAATGGCGACCTTTGACGATCACGAAACCCCGGCTGGATACGGCTATCCGAAATCGAAGGCCGGCGAGAATGCGCCGATGTGGGTTATCGGCGGCGCCGCCGTCCTTCTGCTTCTTGGCATCGTCGGATACGGAATGAGCGGCAGGTCCCACGCCCCGGCGCCTGATCAGCCAGCCATTCAGCACAATGCCCAGCCGCCGGCGCCGACGGCGCCGCCGCCAGAGCCGGCGACGACGCCCAAGCCGTAAAGGCGAAAAGCCCGCTCGCTGGCGAGCGGGCTTCTTCCATCAGCCGCCGAGCCAGGTGCGGTTCTCGATCACGCCGATGCGCGTCTTGTCGAGCCAGACCTCAATCGTCGAGCATGTTCTCTCCGAAAGCAGCTTGTTGCCGAGCGCGAGCGCCGCCGCGTCGCCGTCGCAGCTATGGTCTTCGGCGAGCGCGATGCGCCCGCCGACGTCGATCGAATAGAATCGATAGAAACGTCCGGCTTCTGGCAGATATGCCGCGGATGTCGCGCCAGGGTGCGTCTGATGATTTGAAATGGACATGTTTGACCTCCCGCATCTGATTATTGTCCGCCCCCGATTTGACAATAACGTCTCCGTTATTCCTTGCCAGTCAAATTCCGCTTTTGCGCACTAAAACATTGTTTAATCAGACTAATGCTAGCATTGCTGTGGTGGAGACGCTCGCGAAGCCGGCCGGCGGACAATATGCGTCGGCGCTGTACTTCAGCCGTCGTTATTCTTTCGTGCGCCGCCACCAATCGGCCGGGAATAATTGTTGCTATCGCCTCTCGATCCGTCGTCACGGAGAGCGCAATGGAAGAAAAGACAATGACGATCGGCCAGATCATCGGCGTCATGCGGGACTATTGGGACTTGCCGGCCGATTGCAACGACGGCGAAGAGCCGGAGGCGCTTTGCGCTTATCTCGCCAATGTGCAGGTCGAAAAGCTTAAAATGCCGATGTCGGACGCCTATCGTCAGATCGTAGACGGCTCGATCGCTTTGGTGCGAGATCTGCGCTAGCTCATCAGCAAGACGCGCAGGGTCGAATGGCTTCTTGCCGACGACTGTACGATGCCATTCGCCGCGCTTGACAAGCCTTGAACCCTGACGCGACAACTTGATCTCGCTGGCGCTGTACCACGCGTCGCGCCGCAGGAGTTGTCATGGCTCGCAAGCATACGCCGTATTTCCATCAGTTCGCCGCGCTCGGCGCCGAAATGGTGGATCGCATCGGTTTCGATTCGGCATTTAAGTTCACCTCCGTCGAGAATGAGCATCGCGCGACCCGCACGCGGGCGGGCCTTTACGACGTCTATTACCAGGTGCTCGTCGACATCAAAGGCGCCGATGCGGAAAAGCTGCTGCAGCGCGTGCTGGTCAACGACGTCTCGCGCATGAGCGACGGCAAGGTGCTCTATTCCTCGCTGTGCAACGAGGCGGGCGGCATGATCGACGATCTGACCTGCTTCCGCCTGTCCCCGACGCATTTCTGGCTCTGCCCGACGCCGTCGCGGGTGGAGCGGGTCGCCGCCTATCTGACCGAGCAGGCCGACTCTCTCCGCGCTGGCGTCACCAATCTCGGCGCCGGGCAGGCGTTCATTTCTGTGCAGGGGCCGCGATCCCGCGAGATACTGGCGCCGCATGCGGATATCGACATCTCCAGCGCGGCATTGCCTTATTACAGCTTTGCGCGTGGGAAGGTCGCCGGCGTGCCCAATGTGGTCGTCTCGCGCACCGGCTATTCCGGCGAGCTCGGCTTTGAGCTGTTCTATCCAGGCGAATACGCCCATCACATGTATGCGGCGATGCTGGCGGCCGGGCGGGAATTCGGCATGGAGCCCTGCGGCCTCGGCGCGTTGCGCAGCGTGCGCATCGAAAAGCGCTACCCGCTCTACGGCCTCGATGTCGACGAGACCACCAGCCCCATCGAAGCCGGCCTCGGGTGGACCGTGCGCTTCGGCAAGGGCGCCTTTATCGGGCGCGACGCCCTCCATCGCCAGAAGGAGAACGGCGTCAGCCGTCAATTGACGATGGTGGCGTTCCCCGATCTCGCTTTCGTCCCGACGCCGGGCAGCGTCATCGCCGTCGACGGACAGACTGTCGGCAAGGTCACCTCTGCCGATCGCGGCTATTTTCTCGGCAAGAGCCTGGCGCTGGGCTATGTCGCGCCTGACATCGCCTTGGCGGGAACGAGGGTTACCGTCACTGACCCCGCTGGAAAAAGCGCGGAGGGCGAAATTCATGTGAAGGCGCCCTATGACAGCGGGATGCTACGGCTGAAGGGGTGAGAGCGGGGACCATCCAGGCGACGCGATGCGCCGGATTCGAACACACACGAAGCGGACGCCACGCGCGGCGACAACGCATCATTGATTGCATGGAGGCGATTATGCGCGAGAGGAATTCGAACTCAAGGACGATCACAAAGTGATCGCCGCCGGAGGCGGCAAAAGCTACGCTTTTGTCCTTGACTTCGAATTCCTCTCGCGCTCGGCTCCGCCATGCAAACAATGAGGAAATCTGCTCTCGGTCATTTGTATCATAGGTCTCGAACCTGCGCGCCGGATGTCTCGCGCTGACGGCAAGCAGTATCAAAGTTGCCGATGACGCTTGCCTAATGTCAAGTCGCGCGAACGCCAAAAACCGAGGCCTCATGCCATCCGAAGCCGAACGCCATGCGATCGCCATCCATGTCGAGGGCGAGGATCAACAGCCCTGGCTGCGGGCGTTTCGCGCCGCCTTCCCACATTGGCGCGTGCTTCGACGCGACGAAATCGATGCCCGCGCAATCCGTGAAGTCGCGATGGCGGTGGTATGGGCGCCGCCGCCCGGCTTTCTCGGGCAATTCCCCAATCTGCGGCAGATCGTTTCCATCGGCGCCGGCACGGATCATCTCAGCAGCGATCCCTCGCGGCCTCCGGACATCCCGGTCCTTCCCCGCCAGGAGCCGACATCGACGCGCACGATGGCCGAATTCGTCCTGATGCAGGTGCTGATGCATCACCGACGCATCGGCGAAAGCCTGGTCGATCGCGCCGCCAGGCGTTGGGCACCGGAGCCGCGCGGCCCGGTCGCGGGTTTGCAGATATCGATGCTCGGCTTTGGTCCGATGGCGCAGGCGACGGCCGAGCTGCTGCTTCAGTTCGGTTGCGCAGTGACCGCTTGGTCGAGAACGCAAAGGCCGGGCGCGGCGATTGTCGTTCGCGCCGGCTGGGCCGCGGTCGATTCCATGTTCGAAGAGGCGGACATCCTGGTCAATCTGCTCCCCTCCACCGAAGAGACGCGCGGGCTGATCGACGCTCGCCGTATGCGCCTACTGCCGCGCGGCGCGGCGTTCATCAATGTCGGACGGGGCGATGTGGTCAACCAGGCGGAAATGCTGCGCCTCCTCGATTCAGGCCATTTGTCTTTCGCCTATCTCGACGTGCTATCGACAGAACCGCCGGCCGCAGACGATCCGATCTGGACCCATCCGCGCGTGATCCTGACGCCGCATGTCGCGAGCTCGCCGATCCCCGCTCTCTTCGCCGAATGGGTCGCGACGATTGTGCGTTTGGACGCATGACCTCTGCTGCAATCTCTCACCGTCATTGCGGTGCAGGTTCACGAATTCGTTGATTGGGTCTCCCTATGGGAGGAGGTTCAGGATGCGAGACAACAGCTTCGACAGGTTTATCGCCCCTACTGACTTCGCTATTAAGCCATTGTTCGCATGGAGGCAATTCTTTCACCGCTGAGACCTTTGTCAATGATGGCCTTTCAGGCCACCGCCGAAGGCGGCGACCGCTTTCGCGGTCGTCATTGACAAAGGTCTCAGCGGTGAAACACGCTCCGCCATGCGAAACGATGGATCACACTCGACCGTTTCAGTTGTCGTTGTTCTCGCGCTGGCGCGGCCGGCGCCTTCTCCCTGAGAACCGGCCCGGACGAATGCTGTTGAAGCTTTTGTCTCCTATCCCGCACCTCCTCCCATATTGGAGGCCCGATCAACGAATTAGTGAACCTGCACAGCTGTGACGACGTCGCCGCCCTCATTCCGCCGCGACGCTGTGGCGCGGGCCGCGAGGGGTGAGTTCGTCGCGCACCATGTCCTGAAAGCCTTTCACCGCCGCTTCATATTTCGGCGACAACGGCCCGCGTTCATAGATTCCGGCGTTCAGATTGCGCTGCACGCCGGTGATGATGTCGAGATCCTCGGTGACGATCTGCGCCGACCATTCGGCGGATTTCCGGTTCTCCTCGGCTTTTTCAGGCGAGACATCGGTGAAGAAATACCAGTTGATGTGGCGGATGCGGCCGGGACCCAGCGGCTCGATCGTGGCGATCGAACTGCCCCAATCGTAGAGGTTCAGCATCAGACAGGGAAAGCGGTAGAAATAGAGACCGCGCGTCAGACCGCCCTCGCGCCTGGGCGCATGCAGGTGGAAGAATTTCTCGTGGCTGTAGGTGTCGATCCGGTAATTCTCGATATCCATCGCGGCGCACAGGCCCGGATGCATGGTGCGGCAATGATAGCATTCGAGATAATTCTCGCCATAGGTCTTCCAGTCGACCGCACAATCGCGATCCTTCGACAGGAAATAATGCTGTTGTTCGAGCGGATAATCGGCCGCCATGTCATGGATCGGACCGAGCCATTCGATGAGGCCGGGGCCTTCCCGCTTCAGCCTGAGGAATACGAGGCCGCGCCATTCCTCGGCGTCGATCGCGTGGAGTCCCCAGGCGTCCGGATCGAAGACCGCGTCGGAGCCGAAATCGACCGCCTTGTTCAAGCGACCCTCGCGCGTATAGCTCCAGCTATGATAGGGGCAGACGAGAAGCTTGCCGCAGCGGCCGCTCGCTTCGCCTAAGAGCTGCGCGCCGCGGTGGCGGCAGACGTTGTGAAAGGCGCGCAGCCTCCCGGCATCGTCGCGCATTGCGAAAACCGGATAGCCGGCGACGGTTCCCGTCACATAGTCGCCGGGCTCGCGCAGGCGCGCCGACCAGGAAAACAGCATCCAGTTTCTGGCGAATATCTCCTGCCGCTCCCGCTCGAACAGCGCGGGATCGCGATAATCCCGTGAAGGCAGCGTCCAGTCGAATTCGGCTTTGGTCGTTGGCGTCATGGTCGCGCACTCCGTCGCGGTGGACTGCAAGCCTTAGAAAAGAAATCACGTCCGATAGGAAGGGTCGAGCGCGTCGAGGTTACGCAGATGCGCCGCCCATTCGAGTTGGAGATCGCCGTCGTCGAAGGCCATTTGATCATATTGCTTGCCGACCCGCTCGCAAACTTCCCGAGGCGGAATGACGAGTTCGGCGCCCATCGACAAAGTCGAGACCTGCACCTCGCAGGCCATATTCAGATAGAACATCAGGCTGAAAGCCTCCGCCACCGACCGCCCGACCGTCAACAGCCCGTGATTGCGCAGAATCACGCCGCAGTACCCCGCCAAATCCCTGATGATGCGCTGGCGCTCGTCGAGGTCGAGCGCGATGCCCTCATATTCGTGAATCCCGAGGCGGCCGTAGAATTGCAGCGCGATCTGACTGATCGGCAGCAGGCCGTCTTTGACCGCCGACACCGCCAGTCCCGCGCGCGTATGGGTATGGATGACGCAGGCCGCGTCGTGCCTGGCCATATGGACGGCGCTATGGATGGTGAAGCCCGCCGGATTCACGCGATGCGGGCTGTCATCGATCTTATTGCCGTCGACGTCGATCTTGACCAGCGAGGAGGCGGTAATCTCCTCCCATCGATAGCCGTAAGGGTTGATGAGGAAATGACCGGGCTCGCCCGGCACGCGCGCCGTCGCATGGGTATAGATGAGGTCGGTCATCTTGTAATGCGCCAGCAGGCGGTAGCAGGCCGCGAGTTCGACCCGCTGCTCCCATTCAGCGGAGCGGCGCTCAGGCGGCGGATCGGCGACAGACATCGAAACCTCCTCGTTCGCGCTTCGCGCTGACGTTCCAGGACGAGAACGCGGCGTCACGCCGCGGCGCCGCGGCGCGCACCGGCATCGGCCCAGCAACCTTTCGCCCATTCCTTCAAGAGAAGCGCCTCGCCCCAGCGATCCGACAATTCCTCGTTGTCGGCGCCGGTGATCGCATAGTCGCGCGGCCCAAGCTCGCACAGGAAAATGCAATCCTGCCCCGGCGCGGCGCGTTCCCGCCACATGGCGAATCCCCGGCGCCACCAGTCGAGGAATGTGTCGATCCAGATGCGATGCTGCGGGAAATGCAGCGGCAATTGCACCTGGCAGCGGTTCGCC
>Ga0206821_10050_pt1 | contig 28875 bp, 27 predicted proteins | sample Alteio_BWOrgCont_85_FD_152860 | JGI IMG/M metagenome (GOLD analysis project Ga0206821, IMG submission 152860) | Enriched cells from forest soil in Barre Woods Harvard Forest LTER site, Petersham, Massachusetts, United States -... | ecosystem: Environmental > Terrestrial > Soil > Temperate forest >...
AACAAACTGATATCAGCTTCAAGTTGGCCCACGATGAAGCAGGCGACGCCGATTACCATGCCGATGGCACCCTGAAGGCGTAATGCCATCCTGCCCAGACGGTGATGCGGAAGCATAAAACTGCAGGCCACCACGATGGCACTGTCCACTACCACGTATGCGGCCAGGGCTAAAAGGGAGAATACGACTCCAAGAGGCTTCAAGAAGACAGTTGCGTTCAATGCAGAGCAGAAGGCAATCGCCACGCCTGCCGCCATCGCGATTACCCCACGGACACACGTTGCTCCCCAATATGGGGTATAGTCCGTCATCTGTTATCCTCCGGCCTCTGTAGCCCAAAAAGTCTAACCGGTAGAAACCGAATGGCTCGAGGACACATAAGTACAGTAATACGCCCGATCAGATAAGTCTTCGCGATCCCAGGAGCCCGCCAGATGTTGACCGCCAATCCGGTGGTTTGCTTCCTTGAAGTTTCAGAAGCGTATTCATTCTGGGTGATCCCAGTCCCTCAGCGCCAACCCAGAGCAGGGGCTACCGTCGTAAGAATTGCCTCCAATACATGCGCGTTGTAGGTAACGCCTAGTTGGTTCGGGATGGTCAGCAAAAGCGTGTCTGCCTCCGCGATGGCCTGATCCTCCTTGAGTTGCTCAATGAGCACATCCGGCTCCGCCGCGTAGGACCGGCCAAAGACCGCCCTTCTGGGGCCATCTATGTAGCCGAATTGATCGCCGTCCTGGTCCCCTCGACCGAAATAGGCACGATCGCGGTCGTCTACGAGCGCAAAAATGCTGCGGCTTACGGAAACGCGCGGAGTCCGTCTATGACCGGCCTCCTTCCAGCCTGCCCGAAAAGCACGGATCTGATTGGCTTGCTGAACGTGAAACGGTTCACCTGTCTCGTCGAATTTGAGTGTTGACGATTGAAGATTCATTCCGAGCTTCGCCGCCCAGACAGCCGTCGCGTTGGTTCCCGCACCCCACCAGATGCGGTCCCGCAGGCCCTCGGAAAATGGCTCAAGTCGCAGCAGACCTGGCGGATTCGCAAACATCGGGCGAGGGTTAGGCTGAGCAAAGCCCTTGCCGCCGAGCAGTTCAAGAAATTTCTCAGCATGCCGCCGGCCCATGTCTGCATCTGTCTCGCCTTCGGCCGGATCATGGCCAAAATAGCGCCATCCTTCGATCACCTGCTCGGGTGAGCCACGGCTGATTCCCAGCTGAAGGCGGCCGCCCGCAAGGAGATCCGCGGAGCCGGCGTCCTCTGCCATGTAATGGGGGTTCTCATACCGCATATCGATCACTCCAGTACCGATCTCGATCCTTTTCGTTCTGACGCCGATCGCCCCAAGCAGTGGAAACGGTGACGCGAGTTGCCGAGCGAAGTGGTGAACGCGAAAATAGGCTCCGTCCACCCCTAAACGCTCGGCCTCCACTGCCAGGTCGATGGACTGCAACAGTACGTCCGCCGCAGTCTGCGCTTGCGACTGTGGTGAAGGTGTCCAGTGGCCGAATGAAAGGAAGCCGATTTTTTTCATACTAAATAAAGCCTTTCGCTTCCATTAAGACAGTTTTGTTCTGATTTGATCCCTCAACCGGCGAAATCGTGATGGGATGATCGGGGCCGGGAATTTTGATCTCTATGTCTCTGTTCAGCATGCTATTTCACTGCCATCCTCACGTTGTTGGTTAAAGCTTCGAACCACCGTCGACGGGAATGCTGGCTCCTGTGACCCAGCGGGCCGCGTCGGATGCGATAAATGCGACCACGTCGGCAACATCCTCGGGTTTGCCAAGTCGCTTCAATGCCTGCATTCCCAGCGCGACCTCACGTCCCGCTTCCGTCTTCGTGAAGTTGGACATATCCGTGTCGATGACGCCAGGGGCGACAGCATTGACGCGTATACCGCTCGGTCCGAGAATGGCGGCCCAGTTCCTGACCAGAGTCTCAAGCGCACCTTTGGTAGAGGCGTACGCAAGAATCGAAGGATTATCAAGACCGGGCTTGCCAACGACCGAATGGGCTCCTAGAGACGAGATAACAACTATGCTTGAGCCTTCACCAAGAACCGGCAACAGTTGCTGCACCAGGAAGAACGGGCCGCAGACGTTTATGGCAAAGAGGCTGTCGAAATCCGCTACCGTGTAATCAGCAACGCGCGCCGACTTGCTGATCCCTGCGTTGAGCACAAGCACATCCAATTGATTTTGATTGCCGACAATTGCACGCGTCTGTTCAGCGAGCAGCGTAACACCCTCCGGAGCTCCCAGGTCAGCTGCGATGGCATCCGCGCACCCGCCTTTCCTTCGAATTTCGGCAACGAGAGACTCTGCTTCCTGTTTTGAGCGGCCATAATGAACCAGGACGTGCGCCCCAGCCTCGGCAAGCGCCACTGCCGTCGCGCGGCCAATTCCTCTCGATGCGCCCGTCACAAGTGCTGTTTTGTTTTGAAGTGCAGTCATGATCCTCTCACTTGCCCTTTCACATCCCGGATAGGTCATTCTTTAGATTGATGGCTGGGCAGACACTTATTTGTTAGCGATCAGTACACCGCCACAACGTTGCAGCGGACTTTGTCGGCGATGTTGTGCACGGTTCAGCCCCACAGCCAGGTAATTGCGGTGTGATGACGCCGGCCGAGCACGAGAAGGTCGAGGTTGTACTCGGCGATCCGATCGATGATCGCTTGCACCTCTGCTCCCTCAGTAACTAGTCCACGAACGTCTACCCCGGCCGCAGACACTTGCGTCATCGCCCTCTTCTGCAACTCCCGGTAATAGGCGCTACGCTCATCTAGAAGCATTCGTCGCCCACCCGGCATTTCGACATCGATGAACGCAGTATATGACAGCAATTGTTCACTGGCGACGATTCGGTAGAGCCCCGTGTTAAGCTGTTTTGCGAGTTCAATTGCAACTTCAAGAGCGCGAGTTGCCTGCGGTGAATCATCAGAGGCCGCCATAATGTGCCGGAACATATGCCCTCCAAATCGAGAGTTGCCAAGCGCACTAATGCGGTTGCTGTTTTGACGCGCGCAATCGGCCAGTAAGCTGTCGTGATCCGCCGCGACGCATGATATTGGCCGGCCTATTTCCGGTGGCAACGGTGATGCGGTTGCACCCGCCATCGCTTCCTCCCCAGCGTCGGCCCCTTTTGACCATGACTGCGGTCAGATTTGGATGAATGGCGACCTACACGAGTTCCTTCATTTTCCCTTCAAGCGAGACTAAGCGAAAGCTGCTCTAGCTTCCGCTTAGTCCCTGCCATCGAGAGGACAACCGCCGGGAGTCTGGCGCATCAGGCCCATCACTTTCTTCATTTATCGACGAATGAAAGCTTGAGCAGACGCTCCGCGTTGAGGTAGCCGATCTTTTTCTTGTCATTCTCGTCGATGGGCATCTGATCAAAGCATTGCCGCGCGGCTTTCATGCTGCCGTACGGAGTGTCTGTGGTGAAGAGGACGCGATCGCTACCGATCGTGTTTGCCATGCCAAGATAGGCCTGGTACGCCGCACTCCAGCTCTTATCTATCGCGCCGGGCACCTGGTCCGAGAACTCTCCTGCCAGTATCCCGCCATAGCAATTCTCGCGAAGGTAGTCAATCACATGACGCTTAAGGCCTGTATCCTTCGGCGGGAACGCATATGTCGCGCGCCATCCGCTCCAGCTGAGTATCTCAAAGTTGTGTCCGACAATCATCTGCAAACGGGGAAACGCGTCAAATACTCCGCCCAGAATTAGTCGCATAACGTGAATCCCCACGTCGATATGCCAACCAAGGCCTGCTAATGCCAAGAAGCCGGACACAATAGGATTGAACCCATCGTAACAAGCACTTACAACCGGCTGAGGTGGCCGGTTTGGGTGGAGAAATATCGGAACGTCTAGGTTTTCGGCACACTCAAATACCGGCCAGAAGAATTTATCATCTAAATATCTACCGTTAACATGTCCGTTTATCAATGCGCCGACAAAGCCCAATTTGCGGACAGTGCGCTCAAGTTCATCAGCCGCAGCTTTGGGATCGCGCATAGGCAGTGTCGCAAAACCTCGAAATCTGTCTGGATATCGAGTGACTGTCGTATGCGCGGCATCATTCGATTGCTTAGCGAGTTCAATTGCGATCGACGGCTCCAATTCCTCCGGACCCGGTACAGTGTGGGAAAGGATCTGCACATCGATTCCAGCCGCGTCCATCGCAGCAATCCGTTTGTCGTCGAGATCGTAGATGCCAGGCGGGACGCCTTGCGATGGGTCACCGGGGAATCGACCCAGTTTCTGCCATCTTTCGTAGATTTGCTCAATCGGATTAGCTTTGTTGGCTTCCGCAATGGCATGTATTTTGTAATGCTCTTCAAAGGCGATGACCTTCATGACTTGATTCTCCTTGGTGAGATGAGGATGAGCGAATCGTTCGCTGCGCGTTAGGGAACGTCCTCGCGCTCTACTGGAGCATTCCGAGCGCCAGGAAGCAGCGTCGCAGTTTCGTCTGAATTCAATAGGGTTGGTTAAGTCGCGAATCTCGTCGGCATTCGTTGCGTGGCGAATCTCTGACGTCAGGGCGGAAATCAGATTGACGTGGCGCGCGAACAAGCCATCCGAATGGTCTTGCACAAAACAGAAGCTTGGCTCCATTTGCGCACTCCGGTCACAACGCCTGACACTGCCTGCATCTTCCGCCGATGAGGACAAAATCAGTACAAGAAGACGCTGGAGCGCCGAGATCAATGCTATGCAGGCAACGAAGGTTCTTGCAGAGCCAGATGAGGATCAGGACGCGCGTGGCATACCGGTTTGATAAGTAACGGCAAAGTTTCCGCTCCCTGGCTGCAAATCGTATCGATATTTGCAGAACATCAGGGATGATGAAGGCGTTCGCCGAGGGCTGATCGCACTGGGTGTCGCGCATTGTGACTTCTTCCGAGAACTGTTTACTGCGAATACTGTCCAGGAACAACGGAGCAGTGATGACTCGAATCGATTGTCCTCGGTCAGGTCGCGCTCGCAGCACGTCAATCAACGTTTCCGCTTTGACGTCAAAGATTAGACACGCGCCGACTACCGACGTGATTTGCCATTGAATAACCCTTTTCGATGCAGACGGTAATTCGACGCTTTATTTGGCACTCGGCTTGCTGCAGTAGAGAGTGCGGACACCCTTTCGTGCGACCTGGCACGCAATTCTGTTTACGAAAGAAATTCGGCTTTGCAATCTACATAACCGGCAGCACGCCGGACACAATCGGGAATCCCGAGGGGAGAACACGATGGGACATAATAAGGGCCATCAGTTTAACAGGAGAGTATTGCTCCCCTCGAACAAAAACATTTCCATCACCGTTCTGGGCATCGTGAGTTCCGCCAGGGAGTAGCGCTCGTGATTGGCCGGGTTGGCTTTATGGTTCACCGAATATGCGTCAGGCGCCTTTCCGGCACTCACACAATGCCAGGCCAGTTACCGCTGAACGATGCGGTTTTGCCTGGAGCCGCAACATGGTTGCTGGGCGAGCTTGTTATCCCGAGAGAGAAACCGACCATAGAACCCTAAACACATGAGAGGACAATGCCATGCAAACAGCTCAATCGGACTATTTCTCTGCGTATCGCCAACTGAAGCTGACTCGCGATGCCAAGGGCGTGATGGTTGCCGAGTTCCATAGTAACGGCGGCCCGTGCATTATGGACGCGCAAGGGCACACGGAATTTGTCGATGCGTTTTACCGGATCGGACAAGACCGTGCTAACAAGATCGTCATCCTCACCGGCGCGGGAGGGAACTTCATTATTGATGTTGACTGGCCATCTTTCGGCGACGTTTCTGATCCCGAAGCCTGGAGCCCGGTTCACGACGAGGGCGTTCAGGTCCTGGAAAACATCGCTAACATACGCGTGCCGGTGATTGCGGCGATCGAAGGACGCGCCCACGTACACTCCGATTACGCATTGCTCGCCAATGTCATTGTGGCGGGGGAAGGTGCGACTTTTCAGGATGTAGCACACTACGCCGTAGGTGTTGCGCCCGGTGACGGGATCTTCACGACGTGGAGTTATCGCGGTGGAGCGGGACGTGCCGAGGCCTTTCTGCTCGATCCGAAGCCACTGCCGGCGCGCACTGCGCAGGAATGGGGGGTGGTGGCGGACGTTGTGCCGAACGGCCAGGCGCTCAATCGTGCCCGCGAATTGGCCGAACTGTACCTAAAGGTCCCCGAGGTCACACGCCGCAACACACGGATACATTTCATCCAGCCGCTCAAGGAACGCGTGGTGCGAGAAGTCGGCTATGGGCTGTCGCTCGAAGGAGCGTCGGCCGCCGATTTGGTGAAAACAAAGCAGGCCAAGAGTGAGCCTGTCGGACAGAAACGTAAATCAGTATGAAGGACACCGACAACACGTCATTCGCCCATGTACTTGAGCAGACGCAGTCGGAAGTATGTGTTCTGATGATTTGTGGTAGCTACACAGGATCGACCTCTCCCTCCAAGCTCAACGTCCATCTGTTGTGGCAGTTGGCACAGGCCGTGCGGTTCTCAAAAACTCCCCGGCTCTTTCTGTGAGTGAGACCTCGCGGCCTTGCCACCTGAAGTGAGTATGTTGATCTTGTCGTTCATCCTACGGCCGGCGATTTATCAAGCCACGATCGTCAGTTGCCGGTAACAGCCCAATGCACTCCTTGAGGGTGGACTATGGGCTTAGATTAGTCCTCATAAGCGATAGGACCTTATCAGGGCTGCCCCGGGCGTGAGGAATGGGCTGCCGGGGACTTTCTCAGGGCGGTTTCGATAGGACCCCTTGAAGGTTTCTCGCGCTTGAACCTAGCCACTCATAGGGAGGATTCGTCGTTATGTCAAAGCCATTGCAAGATAAACTCGCTCTCGTCACTGGATCGTCGCGCGGCATCGGAGCCGCTATTGCGGTTCGTCTGGCCGCCGAAGGAGCTCACGTTATCGTCAACTATGCCGCAAGCCGGGCACGCGCGGAACAAGTCGTGTCAGAGATCACCAAAGCTGGCGGCCATACGGAAGCTGTGCAGGCTGACCTGAGCACGGTGGAAGGCACCAAAGCTCTCGCCGCGTCCGTTGACAAGGTGTTCGGCGGCAAGTTTGGTGGTCGCCTCGACATCCTCGTCAACAATGCAGGCACGGTGGACTTTGGACCCTTCCTCGAGTCCGCCGAAGACTCCTACGACAAACACTTCAACCTGAACGTGCGCTCGCTGATCGGGCTGACCAAAGACATTGCTCCGCGCATGATCAAAGCCGGATGGGGCCGTATCATCAACATTGGGTCCTGCCATGGTGAAGCAGCGGCTCTGCCTGGCGTAACGATATACGTTGCCACCAAGTTCGCGGTGAGAGGTTTCACGCGCGCTCTTTCGCGCGAGCTTGGCCCCACAGGCGTGACCGTCAACAACGTGCAGCCGGGGGCGATCGATACCGAACTGAGCCCGGATGACAATGGCCCGGCAGCCCAGACGATGAAGAAGCTGATGAGCGTCGGCCGATTCGGCCGACCGGAGGAGATTGCGTCCGCGGTGGCTTTCCTCGCGAGCCCGGAATCGGCTTTCATCAACGGCGAAAGCCTGACGGTGGATGGCGGTTGGAACGCATAGGGCATACGGTGCGGCACGTTTCGGCGCGCATCCCCTCGGAGACTCATAGATCTGTGTTTCTTTACCTCCTCTTAGCTTTTCAGCGCCTCTTATCAGAGCCCGAACCCAGCTCTTGCTCTTTCTCCGCAGCCCTCAGCACCATTCGATTCACATAGGTGCCCGGCGGTCAGAGGGGGGCCTCCTTTAAATCGCCGTCTCTGCAGCGCTCACACAACGGTCACCAGACCACGCTCATCGTGCGGGCGCTCCAGATACAGCCCAAAGACTTATAGTTGTCAAACAGGCCCAGGCTTTCCTCGCTTTGATCTCGATCAGACCGAATATCCCAAATTGGAGAAGACTCGTTGAGACTCAATCCATGCGAAATGACAGTTCGAATTCGCAGGTAAGCGGACGTATCGTGCTTGCCGTCACCATTCTCGGATCGAGCATGGCGTTCATTGATGGAACCGTCGTCAATGTCGTGCTTCCAGCGTTGCAGAACGCTTTCCACGCCTCCATTGCGGACGTGCAGTGGGTCGTGGAATTGTATTGGTTGATGTTGGCGGCGTTGCTCCTCGTGGGCGGCTCGCTTGGGGATATGTTGGGCCGTCGTAAGGTGTATGTATTTGGCGTTGCCTTGTTTGCAGCCGCCTCCGCGGGGTGTGGCGTGGCTCGAACTATTGACATGCTGATCTGGGCTCGCTCGATTCAAGGCATAGGGGCTGCTTTGCTGGTGCCTGGCAGTCTTGCACTGATCACGGCATCCTTTCCCGAAGAGACGAGAGGACGGGCGATTGGCACGTGGTCAGGATTTTCTGCAATTACTGCGGCCATCGGCCCTGTCATCGGCGGCTGGCTGATCGAACACTCTACTTGGCGCTGGGTCTTCTTCCTGAATCTCCCGCTTGCCTTAGCGGTTATCCTGCTCTCGGGCAAGGTGCCGGAGAGCAGGAACGAGAATGCATCACATCATCTCGACTGGCCGGGATCTCTTCTGGTGACGCTGGGACTTGGTGGCGTCACATATGCGCTGATTGAGTGGCCGGCTCGCGCTCAGCATGGGGGGCACCTAATTGCTGTTGCAGCAGTTTTGGGAGTGGCCGCTCTGGCGGGATTCGTTGCCGTGGAGCATTGGTCTCGTGCGCCGATGGTTTCGCTCAAGCTGTTTCGCTCGCGAAACTTTTCAGGTGCGAATCTGCTGACACTGTTTCTGTATGCATCCCTCGGTGGATTGATGTTCTTCTTTCCGATGGACCTGATACAGATTCAACACTACACAGCTACTCAGACAGGGGCGGCGTTTCTCCCTTTTGTAGCCATCATGTTTGGACTGTCACGTTGGGCGGGTGGCCTGGTTGCGCGCTATGGATCACGCATTCCACTTACGGTTGGGCCTCTTGTTGCAGCTTGTGGGATTGCGCTCTTCGCAATTGTGCCGCAGGGTGGGAGCTACTGGGCCACATTCTTCCCGGCAGTCGTGGTGACGGGTCTGGGCATGACCATCAGTGTTGCTCCCTTAACTACGACCGTGATGAACGCTGTACCTGGTACCGAGTCAGGGCTTGCCTCTGGAATCAATAACGCGGTGTCCCGTTTGGCTGCTCTGCTTGCGGTAGCTGGTTTCGGCGCGGTTCTGATCACGGTTTTCAACCACTCGCTGGATCAAGCACTTAATCAACTGGCGTTGGCCCCCGATGTTCGTGCTCAGATTGATGCCGCCCGGCCTCTGCTCGCTGCCGCGCACAATCCCAACCCCATCGTTCATCGTGCAATCACCGAATCCTTCGTAAGCGGCTACCATTCGGTTATCTGGATAGCGACAGGCCTGGCAGCTCTGAGTGCCATTACTGCGTGGCTACTCATTGAGTCTGGCGCGCCGCTTCTGCAACAACCACGCTGAGCAGGAAGGACTGGCTTGACATGGAATGCTGCCCTGGAAACAGGCGGAGTGCTCGTCGGGGATGAAATGAAGATCACAATCGATATCGAGACTGTGCGTGCATAGATTGTGAAGGAAGCATAGACACTGAAGGTCCCGAATCGAGCGACACTACTGGTCGCGCCAAACCCGCCAATACATGGATTGTGCGCTCCGTGACCGGTTCGCTACATCTCGGCTTGCAGTGCTTTCGGGTTGCACAGTCTAGCGTCGTTCAACACCGGCAGGGCGGATGCCGTTTAGTGTCAAAGCAGGCCACGGTGGCCAGTGTAGTTGTCGTCGCCATCCAGACCATGCTCCCTGATGACCTTGGCAGCAGTTGCCAGCGCTGTTGCGATGGCAGGATAGCCAACGTATGGCATCGCCTGGATGAGAACTTCCTCGATTTCTTTCAATGTGAGGCCGTTATTGAGCCCGGCCCCCATGTGGATGGCGAATTCATGGGGCTGACGCATGGCAATCATGACGGACATCGCAACCAGGCTGCGGGAGCGCCTGTCCAAACCAGGACGAGTCCAGATATCTGCAAAGGCCTGGTCGAGCGCGTAGGCAGCGATCGGGGCACCGAAGGTGTTTGAGTCAGCGGAAGCACTGAGATTTTCGGCTGCCTGGTCACCCATCATTTCGCGGACTACATTGATTCCGGCTTCTCTATTCGTCATGACTGAGTCCTCTTGTAAAGCTCAAGTGACGTCTCCACCCCAAGACTACCTCTCAATGAGGCGATCTACTCGAGGCTGCTCTAAATCCCTTCGGGTCGATATGTTCGAGGATGTCTGTCGCTTGCTTCGTGAGCGATACCAAAGCTTGCTCTCCGGTACTCGAGATGAGTACGCTACTTTCTTGCACGAAGTTGTATCCGGTGAACTTTATGAACCCAATCCAGCCAATTACGAGCGCTAATCCGTAGCGAAGCACCCGATACCCGAGAGCCGAGATGGAAATGATTGTGTCCACCGGAGCGATACTCTCTCCTATTGAATTAATGGCCGGTGTTACATGTCCCACTGCGTTTCCACCTCACGATTCGTGATCTTTCCGAATTGCTGCCTGCTATGGAGGGTGCGCAGCCGAACTTCTTGCGTGGACTAATTAGGTCGCAAGAACGAATGTTTGCGCTCTCTATCACAGCAAGCCGAGTGCCAAAAGCAGCGTCGCTTCACCACTTGCATCGAACGGGTTATTCAATGGCAAATCACGTTGGCGGCCGTTGCGTGTCTAATCTGTGACGTCAAAGCGCAAACGTTGATTGACATGCCACGAGCGTGGCCTGACCGAGGACAATCGATTCGAGTCATCACTGCCTCGTTGTTCCTGGGAAGTGGGCGCAGCAAACAGTTCTCGGAAGACCTCACAATGCGCGATACCCGTGCGATCAGCCCCTCGGCGAATGTCTTCGTTATCCCTGATATTCCGCACACTACGTATAGATACGAGCTCGCCGTGCCACCAGATCCAAAGTGAGAAGTGCGATATTCCTCCTTAAGCTGGGCATCTAACGCTCGAAACGGCAGGTCAGAGCTGGTTGGGCCGGACTAAATGTTTGTACCCGCAGGTGATCTGCAACGACTGCGGCTCGTTAAATGGTGGACCGAGGAATTCGATTTCGACCGGCACCCGATCCGCGCGCTCTCCGCGGGCCTGGAAAACCCCGCCGGAACCGTAATGGCCGGAAATCCTGCGAGTGAGGTCAGTAACGCCATTGCCCTCCGTCTGGTTGATCTCGCCCATCATCACTGGCAGGCGCTTCTGGTGTGGATAGAGCTGCGCGACCACGTTGTTTTTCGCCATCAGGTTCGTCAACGGAACCCTCAGGTCATCCATCTTGGCGTCAATCCTTGATCCGTCTTGGCGTCAGAAGGTAGACACGGAGCTCGGCATTCCAATATGCGCGACTTCACAACTCACCGGAATTCAAGCGCCTTCTCCGAAGCGCATCCTGGCGACCAGCTTGCTACGAGAGAGATCGAGTAACTAAATCCACTTCAGGAGGGAATAAGACCATGGCAAGCGAACCGATTCGAGACCCAATTAAGGATCCTCTACTCACGCCGAAGAACTCGGCGCTCCTCGTCATCGATTACCAACCACTTCAGGTAAGTTCTGTCGCGTCAATGGATCGCAGAGAGTTGGTTCAGAATATTGTCACTGTGGCAAAGTTGGCGAAGCTCTATCAATTGCCGATTGTGCTCTCGACTGTGAACGCCAAGACGGGCGCGCCCACGATTCACCAGTTGCAGGAAGTGCTGGGCAATATGCCAGCATACGACCGCACGACGATCAATGCGTGGGAAGACGTCGAATTCCAAAAGGCGGTGAAGGCCACGGGCCGAAAGAAACTGATCATGCAGGGCCTCTGGACCGAAGCATGCCTTTCGTTTCCAGCGCTGGACGCACTGCATGAGGGCTACGAAGTGTATTCGGTCGTGGATGCCGTCGGCGGAACGTCGCTCACAGCCCATGAAACTGCATTGGAACGCATCAGCCAGGCAGGCGCGAAGCTAGTGACCTGGGTAGGAATGGCCTGTGAACTCCAGCGCGACTGGGCACGCCAAGAAACGGCGAAAGCGTTTGGGGACATCGTATTCACGGTCGAGGGTCGTTAGCACTTGTTTCGGCGTGGCAAAGTCATGCTGCGTCGCCGCGGCCGGACACAAGTAATCGGAGGGGAGTGGAACACCCTCGACCCTACCCCCAATTTGTTCAACCTGAAGCAGTCAAAGGAGGAGATCCGGTGTCTGCGGAAACCATTATTTACAATGGCAAGATTGCCACGAACGTTTTCCCCTCGTTTGTCGAAGCGATTGGCATCGAGGGCGGAAAGGTCAGCGCCACGGGAAACAGCGATGAGATGCTGCGGCTGGCCGATCCAGCGACCACGGTTATTGACGCAAAGGGCCGAACGGTGATCCCCGGCCTCAACGACTCCCACATGCATCCCATCCGTGGCGGCCTCAACTACAACATGGAGCTGCGCTGGGATGGCGTGCCATCGCTTGCGGACGCTCTTCGCATGTTGAAAGAGCAAGCCGCGCGCACTCCCGCGCCGCAGTGGGTCCGAGTGATTGGCGGATGGACGGAGTTTCAGTTTGCCGAGCGACGCATGCCGACGCTCGAAGAGATCAATGCCGTGGCTCCGGACACGCCGGTCTTTGTGCTGCACTTGTACGACCGTGCATTGCTGAACGGGGCTGCTTTGCGCGCGGTGGGCTATACAAAAGACACGCCGGATCCACAGAGCGGCGAAATCCAGCGGGACAAGCAGGGCAATCCTACCGGGATTCTCATTGCCAAACCGAACTCCTACATTCTCTACTCGAGCATCTTCAAGGGGCCAAAGCTTTCGCGGGAAGATCAGCTCAAATCCACGCGTCTATTTTTCCGTGAATTGAATCGTTTCGGCATCACGAGTGTCGTGGATGCGGGTGGCGGCTTCCAGAACTATCCCGATGACTACGAAGTTGTGAATGAACTTCACCAGGCGAACCAGCTCACGCTTCGTCTTGCAGCGAACCTTTATCCGCAGAAGCCAGGGCAAGAACTCGCGGATTTTCAGCGGTGGACAAAGATGACGAAACCCGGCGAGGGCGATGATTTTTATCGCGTGAATGGCGGCGGAGAACTGCTGGTGGCTTCGGCGTCGGATTTCGAGGATATGCTCCAGCCGCGGCCAGACATGCGGCCTGTAATGGAGAGTGAATTGATGGCGGTGATCCGACATCTGGCTGAGAACCGATGGCCGTTTCGTATGCATGCTACATACAACGAAACGATTTCCCGGGCGCTGGACGTATATGAGCAGGTGAACCGCGAGATTCCCTTCGAAGGCCTTCATTGGTTTTTCGATCATTGCGAGACGATTACAGACCGCAACCTGGATCGCATCAAGAAGTTAGGCGGCGGCATCGCCGTGCAGGACCGAATGGCTTTCCAGGGAGAATACTTCGTCGAACGATATGGCGCGCAGCAGGCCAAGCGCACCCCGCCGATCCGGCGGATGCTTGAGATGGGCATTCCGGTTGGGGCCGGCACGGACGCAACCAGAGTGTCCAGTTACAATCCGTTTGTCTCGCTCCACTGGCTTGTTACAGGGAAGACGATAGGCGGCCTTAGACTGTATCCGGAGAAAAACCGATTGGATCGCGCTGAAGCCCTGAAGCTTTACACCGTGGGGAGCAGTTGGTTTTCGACCGAGGACGGAAAGAAGGGAGCGCTCGCCCCCGGACAACTGGCAGACCTCGCCGTTTTGTCGGCAGATTATTTCTCCATTCCGGAGGAGGAGATCAAACAGCTCGAATCGGTGCTCACCATTGTCGGAGGGAAAATCGTATATGCCACCGCCGAATTCTCAAAACTGGCGCCTCCGGCGCTTCCAGTGAGTCCGGACTGGTCGCCTGTCAGAGAGTATGGCGGGTACGCGAAGGCTTCGAAACAATCGCTTGGCGCTTCCCATTCTGCTGCGTGTTCCCATTCAGCGGGTCACACAAAGGAAAGCAACAGCTGGCACCTACCGGTGCTGGGTGAGTCTGGCCTTTGGGAGTTGGGTTGCGATTGTTTTGCGTTCTGAACACGGGGAGGTATCGGAGGCCAACATGCATGCTTCGCCCTTACCGCTGATCACGGATGAGATCAAGATTGTCGATAGCCAAGGCCATCCCCGAATCATAATGTCTGCGAGGTCGGGAAATCCGGTCATTCAATTGCTTGAAACGAATGGCGCAATTGGCATGGAGGTTCTGCTCGACTCGACCGGGCGTCCGGCGGTGAAGCTGGCCAACCCCGACTCGAAAGGTCCGACGGCAGTGCTCGAGGTGGACGACAAGGGTACCCATGTGCTGTTCGATCGTCCAGGTGGGGCATCTAGCTATCTCTTCCTTAATAATGCCGGTGCATCGGGGATCGTACTTGTCGACTCGAACGGCGTGCGACGTTTAGACGTCCTGGTCGGGTCTGACAACAATGTGAAGATGGAGCAGTTTGGTGCTGACGGCAAGCCCATCCCTCAAATGAAATCTTGATTCACACTTAGAAAGGAGAATCAGATGCGTATAAGCAGAGCCCTTGCGGTCACCGCTGTCGTGGCCGTTCTCACTCTCGGAAGCGCGCGTCTATTGCTGTTGTCGCGAACTGCACCTGCAGCCGCCCAAGCTGCTGTGACAACGCCGAACTTCGCCGTGGGGTCGCAATACGATACGACGCACGTCTATGTCGCGCCAGAAGATTTCGATCGCTTAGTCGCTAGCCTGCTCGCCACGTTCGGCGGCACTGCTTCCAAGAAAGCCACCACGACCGTAACCCCAACTCCGAGCCGAACCATGTGGCAGGCGGTGTCCACACCAGTGGGGCTCCTTTCAGTTTTAGGTTTCACGACACCGGCCCCATATCCTTTCGGATCGGAACGGACGGGTTACCTGGTAACCGACATGGATGCGGCGATTCGAGCCGCCCGAGCTGATGGCGCAGATGTGCTTGTGAGCTCATTTAACGATCCGATCGGGCGGGATGTAATAATCCAATGGCCCGGCGGCGTGAATATGCAATTCTACTGGCATACCACACCGTCGTCCTCAGCGCCACTTCAGACTATTCCGGAAAACCGCGTCTATGTTTCCGCCGACAGGGTGGAGGCATTCACTCGCAGCTTCCTCACCTTTTCTCTCGGCAAAGTCACCTCCGATGACGCGGACGCTCCCGGCGTGGAGATCGGGCGCGCAACTGACACCTATCGGCGACTCCGGATCGAGTCGAAGTTCGGCAAAATGACCGTGATTGTGACGGATGGCCATCTTCCTTACCCCTACGGACGAGAGACAACTGGCTATGAGGTCCGGAACCTAACGGACACTCTCGCTAAGGCCAAGACGGCGGGAGTCACGATTTTGGTTGCTCCCTTTACGGCCGAGCAGCGAAACTCGGCCGTAGTGCAATTCCCCGGGGGCTATATTGCCGAGATCCATTCGCCCGTCAGCAAATAGATCAGCGAACGCTCAGCGGCAGCAGGCGTTTCAGGAAAAATATCCGATGCGAATCTTTCCAATCCTCGTACTGATGTTCTTCGTAGGCTTGCTGCCCGCCCGTGCCCAGTCGGATCAGACAAACCCGCCAATGCCGGATCGCAGCTACAAGTTACTGAGCGAGGACGAGGATTGGAGTTTCCTGAGGGATCCGAACCTCCGCGAAGACTTTTGGGATCCGATTAAGTACATCACGTTGCGCGGCGGCAGGGAAGAGTGGTACCTGACAATCGGTGGAGAGGCCCGAGAGGTCTGGGAGCAGATCGGGAATGACAATTGGGGCCAGCAGCCCTATATGAACGGCTACTTCAATGAAAGATATATGATCCACTTCGACGTTCACTACGGCAAACACGTGCGGACTTTCGTCGAATTAAAGAGTGCGTTGAATTCGTTCCGCATAGGCGGGCCGCGACACATCGATGAAAAGAAGCTCGACTTCCAGGCGGCGTTCTTGGAGCTGGGCACATCGGGTGATCGGAACTGGATCGAGCTCCGAGCCGGTAGACAGGAGATGGACTACGGCTCCGGCCGCTTGATCGACGTGCGCGAAGGCCCGAACAGCCGTCTAAGCTTCGATGGCTTTATGGTAAAAAGCAAGATCGACTCTTGGCAAGCCGACGGATTTGCGATGCGTCCCGACTTGGATAAGTTCGGATTTTTCGACAACGCGCCCGACCACACCGTTGGTTTTTGGGGCGTGTACGCCACACGGCCCTTGCCTCGCAAACATACCTTGGACGTGTACTACCTGGGTCTTAATCGTAAAGAAGCGACGTTCGAGCGAGGCACAGCCCAAGAGGTGCGACACTCCTTAGGGGCGAGGATTTTTCAGGCCGCCGCTACTGAACGGCCCGGATGGGACTTTGACTATGAGGGTACCTGGCAGTTCGGAACTTTCGGATCGGCGGGCATCGAGGCGTGGACGCTTGCTTCCAACACAGGGTATCGTTTCCCGAGAGCACCCCTGAAACCGCGATTCAGCGTGAACGCTGACATCGCGAGCGGAGATCACTCGCGCAGCAACACGCTCGGAACATTCAATCCACTGTACCCAAGCGGACGTTACTTTGGCGTCTTCGCGTCCACCGGTCCAGGACCCTTAAATTTTATCGACATGCACCCAAAGGTCCAGCTTGAGGCTCCCCACGGTGTGTCCATCTTTGCCGATTGGATTTTTCAGTGGCGTGAGAGCCTTGGGGACGGAGTGTATGCCATACCGGGATTTCTGATCGCAGCCGCGGATGGTAGTCAGGCGCGATTCGTTGGACACAGGCCAGGCACGGAGGTTCAATGGCAGGCGAATCGGCACCTGTGGTTTCAGGCCGATTACGGGATTTTTTTTGCTGGACCCTTCCTAAAAGAGACGCTGCCGGGGCGCGATCTCAACTACTGGGCGTTGTGGGCCGGCTACAAATTTTAGGTTTACTGTAGCTCACACCACAGTGTCCTTCACCCAAGCGTTAGAAATAAGCCACTTCGTTGTGCAATACTGCGCCATCTTTGATTTGCATGCTGGTTCCACTCAGGTTGTTAAACCAGTCATAAAAACCCAAGACGACGTTTGGATGAAATGGATTGCCTTTGGCCCTCATCGATCTTCCCGTCTTCCATCTTCTGTTCGTCTAATAAAAGCATTCGATTTGTCGCACCAGTCTAAGGTGAAACAATGTTGTCGATCATACCTGAGGGTGGCCCCATACCAGCATGAATGATCAACCCCAACACTTGATTGTCTTCAGTCAACTGCGACCTTCCACTCACCCAATGAGCATGAAATTCATCGATGCCTGTTGCAATTAAACTCGATCCGCCATTACGACGGGAAGACCATCACGAAGATCGCGTGCGAATGATAATAGAATGCCGTTTCGCGTTATTGTGCGGCACTGTGACCATTTATCTTATGAGTTCATTTATGTCAACTCTATCCAGTCGCGCAGATCCCTTCTGGCACAGCAAGAGGACATGGTCGATAATATAGGCTACACGCCCAGCGTCTTTGACCATTTCCAGCCCAACCTCCCCTCGTACGTCACGTCAATCTGCTTTCCGCCTTGACGTCAAAGATTCGCCACGGAACGAGTGACGCTGAGATTCGACCTTTCGTAAGCCTTCTGAATTCAGGCGATACCGCAATGCCGTCTTCCTGGTACTCGGCATGCTCCGTTAAAGAGCGTAGGCGATCGTTATACGCAGCGAACAGTTCACTCATTTCACCTTACCAGGAGAATCACAATGAAAGTTATCGGATTCGAGGAACACTACGGCCTCCCGGCGATATATGAAGCCGCTAAAAAGGCGAAGGATCCATATCTGGAGGTATTAGAGGCATTAAAAAAAGCGGGCCACTTTCCGGCCTCGGACGATCCGAAAGTCGGGTTCCCACCAGGCATCTATGACCTGGGCGAGGGTCGGATCGCTGCTATGGACGCCGCCGGTATCGATGTGCAAATCCTCTCGTACGCTACGCCAAGTGCAGAGCGCCTTGAGCCGTCGCTATCGAGGGGACTAACAAAGCAGGCAAATGACGAACTCGCGGTTGTGGTCTCCAAACACCCGGACCGCTTCCTCGGATTTGCCACGCTACCGATGACAGACCCCGCGGCTGCGGCCCGCGAACTCGAGCGCGCCGTGAACGACCTGCACTTTGTGGGTGCACTGATAAATGGCCACGTCAACGGTCGTTACCTCGACGACAAGTTCTTCTGGCCAGTCTTTGAAAGCGCCGAAGCTCTTGGCGTGCCCATCTACATGCATATCCAGATTCCGCCCAAGCCGGTGATCGACGCCTATTACAGCGGATTCTCTCCCGAAATATCTGCGTTTCTGTCAATTGCGGGAACCGGTTGGCACATCGACAATGGGGTACACTGCCTCCGCTTAATCCTGGGCGGAGTGTTCGACCGGTTTCCTGGGCTGCAGATCATTGTGGGCCATCACCTCGAAATATTGAGTTGGACAGCGTGGCGAGCGGACTATTCATTCCCATTGGGTAAGAATGGTGGACTGAAACGAACCGTCAAGGAATACCTTCGGGAGAACTTCTACGGTGGAATCCTCGCTGGTGAGTACATAGGCCAGGAGCCCGGCGCGATCGATAAGAGTTGGAGCTTGTCGTACCAGGCGTATCTGAGCATGGTGAACACGGTCGGCATCGACCGCGTCGTCTTCACCACGGACTATCCATACGGCGACATGAAAGCCGCTCGGCGATTCTTTGATCAGATGCCCATCAACGTGAATGACAAGGAAAAGATCGCGCACCTCAACGCCGAGCGCCTGCTCGGTCTCAATCAGAAGGCACGAAGTAGAGCAGGGCATCGAGCCGCCTGAACATGTGTCGAGCATACGTAGTGTGACTTGCGCGCGTCGCGACGAATTGCGGCGCTTGGTGTCACGATGCTTTTGCGCAGAAGCGTCATCTATATTTTCCGCTCGTTGCCGTTTTTGAGCCTAAAGGAACCCTTGCCCGACGATACGGCGCGCATCGCTCTGCTGAAGGCTTCAGCGAGCGCGCCTTTTTCGTCGCCGACAACGCCGGGGTAATCGCCTGGAGCTACTGCTCGTAAGTTGCCGTGAATCCCGGCGCGGATGGCATTCTACAGGCGCTCGAAGATTTGCCGAAATAGGAGGAGTTTGTGGCCGCACTTAAGATACCCATCACATCCGAAGACCATGCCCAAGGTCCCGCAAGCGCGGACGTGACCCTGGTGGAATACGGCGACTACGAGTGCCCCTATTGCGGACAGGCCTATCCCATCGTCCAGGAAGTTCAGAAGCAGTTTGGAAAACGCTTGAGGCTCGTGTTTCGCAATTTTCCCTTAAGCGAAATGCATCCTCACGCCGAAGCTGCCGCCGAGGTGGCGGAGTTTGCCGGCGCGCAAGGCAAGTTTTGGGAGATGCACGATAAGTTGTACGAAAATCAGGCCCGCTTGGGCGAAGCACTTTATTTCGATCTCGCCGACAAGCTCAAGCTATCGGGCGCTGCATTGCGTCAGGCGTTAGAGCAGCGAACGTTCGAAGCCCGTGTCCGTGCGGACTTCAAGGGCGGTGTCCGAAGTGGAGTGAGCGGAACGCCGACGTTCTTCATCAACGGGCATCGTCACGATGGTTCCTTCGACTTTGAAACGCTGGTTTCAGCGATTCACCAAGCGATGGGAGCGCCGAAAGGCGCCTAGGGTATGCAAAACTGCACATCCTTGCAAAATCCGGAAGTTCGTGAAGTGGATAGACCGACACGAGATCAAGCAAGAAGAGAAACAGGAAAGAGGAAACTATGGCGCCAACAGCACTCTCAGAACTCGGTTCAGGAAAATCAATCCTCTGGGCGATCCTGCTCATCGCCTTTGGGTTCTTGGCGATTGCGCTGCCGTTCGCGACTTCCTGGGGGGTGGTCCTAGTCATCGCCTGGCTAATCCTCTTCAGTGGCGGGTTCCAGTTCATCCATGCCTTCCAGTCCAAAGGCGTTGGGAGCATTGTCTGGAAGCTGCTGGTAGCAGTCCTCTATCTCATCGTCGGGCTCTATTTACTCATCAATCCTCTACCAGGAGTCGCCGCATTCACGTTTGCGTTGGCGATTTTTTTTGTTGCCGAGGGCTTGGTGGACCTGGTGGCCTACTTCCAGAATCGCAGCGCGACAGGGTCCGGCTGGATTCTTTTCGACGGAATCGTCACTTTGATACTTGGTCTGATGGTTTGGCGGCAATGGCCGTCGAGTTCACTCTGGGTGATCGGGACGTTGGTGGGTATCAGCATGATTCTGACCGGCACGACCCGCCTCATGCTTAGCGTCGCGGCCAGAGGCCAGCACAGCACCGCTGGGTGAACGATGCTCGGAAGGGAGAGAACTGATCAAAGGAGCAATGAGATGAGCACAGTGCGTGAAGCAACCTACGAGGTTCTCCGTTCGTTGGGTATGACAACCATCTTTGGTAATCCCGGGTCGAATGAACTCCCGTTTCTTGATCGACTGCCCACTGATTTCCGGTACATCCTGGCTCTCCATGAGGGTGCAGGCTTAGCCATGGCGGATGGCTACTCTCAAGCGACCGGCCGCCCGGTTTTGCTCAATTTGCATGCAGCGGCTGGTTTAGGCATGGCCATGGGATCGCTGGTAAACGCACAGATTCTCGGGACTCCCCTGGTGATCATGTGCGGGCAGCAGTCTCGGGCGATGCTGACCCTGGAAGCACAGCTCACAATTCGCGACGCTATCGTGTTGCCTCGACCTCTAGTCAAGTGGAGCTTCGAGGTTCCGGATCCAGGCTCCGTGCCTGCGGCAATTACCAGAGCTGCACATATTGCCATGGCAGCTCCGAGCGGCCCGGTGTTTGTGTCCGTTCCGCTTGATGATTGGCACCACGATGCAAACTCTGACCAAACCGCACAGCTTGCAGCGCGGCATGTCTCAGCAAGCCCGGAGCCTCCTCTTGACCTACTGAAATCGCTCGCCGAGCGATTGAATTCCGCTCGCACGCCCCTTCTTGTCATGGGTAATGAATTAGATACCGAGGAAGGTTGGAAGGCGGGAATCGAACTTGCAGAGACATGCAATGCTGGAGTCTATCTTGCCATCGAAGCGGCGCGGATATCCTTCCCAACAAATCACCCGAATTTTCTTGGTACTCTCGGTACCCCTATTGCCGCCGTGCGAAAGCAGCTAACCGGCCATGATCTTGTGATCGTTCTAGGTGCGCCTGCATTTCGTTATCACGCTTGGTCCCCTGGTGCTTATCTGCCGGAAGGAACGGAACTGGTCATGATCACATCCGATGCCGATCAGGCGGCGCGCGCGCCTATCGGTGACGCGATCGTTGGCAATCCGATTGCTGCAATGGAACAACTGTGCCGCCTCGTTCAGTTAAAGCCTGCAAAATCGGCAATCAGGACAGTTCAAACAGTTCAATCTGCCACCCCCTTTTCGGCGAGCGGGAAGATCACCGTAAAGCAATTTAACGAGGTGCTAGCACATGCATCCCCGCCAGATGCTGCATTCACATCCGAGGCTTTTTCTCTAGGTTCCTGGTGGGAGGAACTTTCTCTCACCAGACCCAGAAGTTTCTTCAGTGGTGCTGCTGGCGGACTTGGTTTCGCTTTACCGGCTGCTGTGGGAGTCGGTCTCGCCCTTGGCAACCGGCCTGTAATCGCGCTTGTTGGCGATGGCTCGGCTAACTATTGCATCACTGGCCTATGGACTGCGGCACAACAGAAAGTACCATGCACATTTGTGATCGTACGCAATGGCGTCTATGAGGCGCTCAAGGATTACAGCGCCTATCTCGGTGCCCACGACCTACCCGGTATGGATCTGCCAGGCATCGACTTCGTTTCAGTAGCAGCCGGTTTTGGAGTTAAAGGTCGACGCGTCAGTACAGCCGCAGAGATGGCCAATGCATTAAAGGCGGCGATCGAGGGCGGAAAGCCGTCATTGCTAGAAGTTGAAGTAGAGCCCGCAGATAGCGGCATGTTTGAGAAATGATCGATGAATGGAAGGAACGTCTTTTCATCCCCCGGAAATTTCAGGCTCGAGCGTGGCAGCCCAGTTGCAATATGAGGAGACACAGTCATGACTACGAATGAACAAAGCGCCGCTATCACGACGAGAAGGCCAACCATTGTGATCGTGGACGATGACGATCAAAGTCTCCACCTGCTATGTGCCATTCTCGATGCTTTAGGGTATAAAGTGCGGCCCGCGTCAGATGGCGTCGGCGCCCTGGAGGAACTTCTTGTCGAAGTTCCTGACATCCTGCTGTCCGATCTTTATATGCCACGACTGTCAGGATTCGAACTCCTACCATTCGTCCGGCAGCAGTTTCCCACGACACGCGTAGTGGCGATGAGCGGCGAATATTCAGGATATGATGTGCCAGCTGGGGTCGTTGCCGATGCCTTCTACGCAAAGGCTTCTAACATTCGTGACTTACTAAGGATCGTCGAGACGTTGGTGCACTTCGATCCACCACGGGCGCGTAATCTCCATCGATAGTTATTCAACTGTACATCATCCCGACTGACTCTTCGCACCTGCAATCATCACTTTGGGTTTGCCTATCGAATCGGCGAGTGATTCCATTTCGTCGCAGTACCGTCCTTCCGCCGAAGCCGCTTTGAATCCCTGTTGAGGTATGTTGTCCATCGGTGCGGCCTCCAGGCCTCCAGCCGTTCAAGGTCTCTGTACTTCTGCTTGTCGATGGTTGCTCTCAAGCGGCCGAGCTGAGCCTGCCCCATGTCAATGTGTGGTTCCGTCCTGACGTCACAGAATCGCCACGAAGGCAGGCGCCCGAACATGCGCGATTTCACAACACACGTGGACTCAAGAGTCTTCCCTGGTGCGCGTTCTGGCACATAGCGTGCAACTAGAAAGATCGAACGTGAACGATGCGAATACTACAACCCTGAGGAACTGCCATGAATTGCATAAGCCAGGACGTGCTAATCGGAAGTGTTGACGAATCGGCCGCAGAACGTGATATCCCGCTTGCAACCGCGGAGGAGGCAGGATTGCCCGAGGGGTTTGCACAGCTTCATGCGGCATATGCCCGACGCCTCTTTCAAACAATCCTTCGGATTACCAGAAGACGCGAAGATGCCGAGGATGCGCTACAAGAAACATTTTTACGGGCACATTTGGCCTTCGAGAACTTTGAGGGGCGATCAAGTATCTATTCCTGGCTAACGCGGATCGCTGTCAACTCTGCTCTTATGATCCTGCGCAAACGGCGGACCCACCCCGAGGAATTGTTTGATCCCCAACCGAATGACCGATCTGAAACGTTCTCTTTCGAAGTCCAGGACTCCCGTCCGAATCCGGAGGAAACCTGCGACCTACGTGAGCGCCACCTCAAGGTTCTACGCGCGATTTGTCGCCTTGATCCCATTCTTCGTCCAGCACTTCGGATGCAAGTGATGCACGGATGGTCGGTGTCGGAGATCAGCCAGGCGTTGAACATTTCCACAACGGCCGTCAAGTCCCGGCTATATCGAGGGCGTAAAGCGCTTTCGGCGAAGTGCGCCGGGCAGCACAGTCGTGGGGCTCACGCTCGCCCTCGCTCTTAGCATAGCCAGGGAGTGACGCAGTGCCATCGGCTTCCAACCAGCGCTACAGGCGTCAGCGATCAGGCGCGAGACATGATGTAAGGAACACAAATGTCACTCAAGACTGATCTGCATGCGTTGCGTTCCGGATCAGTAACGAACCTTTTTGGCGAGGAGAGCGCATAAGGAGCGCATGGATTCACTTGTGTAGCCATATTCATTGGGGAGAATGACGTGAAACCGGACGATGGTAAATGGAGATTGCAGTTATCAAGTACTTCGATAAGCAACGGTGACTTCAGCTGCGACACTGTGCCTCACGGTGATTCGCCTGTGCAAGGTCACGCACGTTGCATTCTATGCGTAGATGACGAAGTGCTAGGAACCTCAATGCGCGCAGACATCCTGAGAGAACACGGTTACTCAGTCGTTGTCTATCATTCTCCGCTCGAGGCCACGCGTTGCGATCTTTCTATGTTCAATCTCGCGATACTAGATTTTGAGATGCCAGGATTAAATGGTCGGCAGCTATTTATGCGTATCCGAGCAATGGGAGGCAGATTCCCTATCGTGTTGCTCACTGGGTGTCTGGAGGCTCTTTCGCGTGAAGATCGTAGCCTGTTTTCGCGGTGCCTCGACAAGGCCATGCCCATGCACTACCTGCTCGACACGATCGCGGAATTTCTAGATCCAAATCAGATTCCCGACTTTGGCTCGTGAAGGAAGGGGCCTATCGATCCGAGACTTCAATATTAGGAAGGTAGTGACGACAGCGTGGAGGATGACTCCGTGGACTCGAGCGCTTCTACGGGAACCCTTACCCCGCGGCTCGGAGTGGGGCGAGAAATGCCAAGCCTTTTCATTTTGTAGAATAGGGTGGTTCGCTTGAGCCCCAGCTTGGCTGCCGCTCCTTCCGGCCCGCCGATCATCCAGCATGCCGCTTCCAATGCCTGCAGGATCAGGGCTCGGTCAACTTCGTTCAGCGCCGCGGATCTCGACGTTACAGTCACTGTCTCCAGATGGTTCGATGGTATGGGATTCGGAAGCACGCCATCATAGGAAAGGATCACTGCGCGTTGAATGAGGTTCTGCAACTCACGTACATTGCCTGGCCAGTCGTATGAGCGCAACGCCAACATGGTACCTTCAGGAATCTGTTCAACGCGCTTACCGATCTGGCGGGCATAAAGGTCAACGAAATAAGTAACCAAAGGGGGTATATCTTCGCGGCGCGCTCGCAAGGGCGGCAGTAGCACCGGAAATACATTAAGGCGATAGTAGAGATCGCTGCGGAATTCGCTTTGCTTCACCATGTGCTCCAGATCTCGGTGAGTGGCGGCAACCACCCGCACGTCTACGCGGTGGGTCCGAGTACTTCCCAGGCGTTCGAACTCTTGCTCTTGCAGAATTCGCAGCAGCTTGGGCTGCAACGGCAGTGGAATATCGCCGACCTCGTCCAACAAAAGCGTTCCCTTGTCGGCTAGCTCGAAGCGGCCGATTTTCTGTGAGATCGCCCCGGTGAACGCTCCCCGCTCGTGACCAAAGAGCTCACTCTCCAGCAAATCTAGAGGAATGGCAGCACAATTGACTTTTACAAAGGGACGGTCGTAGCGCGGACTGATATTGTGGATCGCTTTCGCAATCAGTTCCTTCCCGGTGCCCGTCTCGCCCTGAATCAACACCGTTGAGGCGGTAGGCGCCACCAGTTCAGCTTTCTTAAGAACTGCTTCAAGGGCCGCACTCTGCCCGATGATTTGATCAAATTGGCGATCGCGGTCCTCCTGATCCCCGGATCGATTTGTATTGACGTCGGCCAAAATGTCCCTCCAGTCAAGTCCTCGCTCAACTCGGTCTTAGCCTTCGGTTCCCAAGGCCGCTCGAACGCCTTCCAGTAGGATCGCGGAGTCAAATGGCTTAGCGAGGAACTTCACCGCGCCCCCTCTCATTGCCTGCAACCGCATTTGTTCGTCCCCATGTGCGGTAATGAAAATGATCGGAATCGGGCAATGATCCTCGTTCAACTTTGCCTGAAGATCCAAGCCTGACATTCCGGGCATGCGAATATCGGCGATAAGACAACCTGTCTCCCGCTGCCGGCCAGAATCCAAGAAGTCTTCTGCGCGAGCGAACGTCTGCACGGAGAAACCCGCTGACTTCAGTAGACGTTGTATCGCGAGCCGGTACGATTCATCGTCTTCGACGACCGCGACCACTGTGGGGACCCTCTCTCTGGCCATACACCTACAGGATCAAATCGGCCATCGAAAAATGCAATTGTGGTTTGTGATTAGAGTGCTAATAGGTATCTATAGGGTGATTTGTAGTCGCGCAGGGGCGTAGCTACGCCTGCCGCTCGAGGCCTAAGACGTTGTTGGAAGCTTAAGCTTCTCTGCCATTCTTCCCAACTCAGCGGGCGAATTGGCTTGCATCTTGCGCATGACGTGCCCGCGATGGACTGTCGCGGTGATTTCGCTCATAGCGAGCGTGGAGGCAATTTGTTTTGTAAGCATGCCGGAAACGACAAGACTCATCACTTCGCGCTCGCGTGTAGTCAGCTTCGCGTAGCGTTCTCGCAACTGAGCAATCTCGGACTGCTGCTGTCGCAACTCGTCGTCGCTTTTCAGGGCCTTCTGAATCGCATCGATCAGATCCTGGTCGCGGAAAGGCTTCGTAAGAAATTCTACGGCGCCGGATTTCATTGCTTTGACCGTCATCGGGATATCGCCATGACTGGTAATGAAGATGATGGGAATCTGCGCTCCCGCATCATTTAGTTTACTTTGGACCTCTAAGCCACTCATGCCAGGAAGGCGTACGTCCAAAATGAGACAGCTGGCGGCATCTGGCAGCTTGTGTCGAAGGAAATCCTGCGGTGTGGCAAAAGATTCGGCGTGCAATCCGACTGACTTTAGCAAACGCTGCGTGGCCGCACGCATGCGATCGTCATCATCGACAATGAACACGGTAGCTTTAGCGGGTGAGGTCATACTGGAACAGTCGTCCTGATCGGCAGTGTAAAGCAGAATGTAGTTCCTCGTCCGGAGTTCGCGGTGGCCCACACGCGCCCGCCATGCGATGCGAGAATGGAGCGAGTGATCGACAGCCCCAAACCTGTGCCCTGAGGCTTGGTAGTAAAAAATGCATTGAATACCTCACCTGCTCTTTCAGCAGGCAGTCCCACGCCATAGTCCGTTACTGAGATCAGCAGTTCACCGTCCTCACTCAACTGCGACTTGACGCCAAGTTCGCCTCCGTCGTCCTTCATCGCCTCAATCCCGTTGAGCATGAGATTCATGAACACCTGTTGCAGCTGCACCCGATCGGCCATCACTGGAGGCAGCCCCTCAGCCAGATCCGTGCACATCGTAACCGAATACTGGGTCGCCTGGTTGCGCAGCATGATGAGCATCTCCCCGATCACTTCGTTTACATCCACAGGCTCCAGTTGGGGACGGCCTTTCTGGTAAAGCGAGCGGACACGATCGATGATGTCGGCTGCGCACCTCGCGTCCTTCGCCATCTCCAACGCAGCCTCGCGCGCTTCCGTATTGTCATGATCACTCCGATCAAGTAATCGTAAACATACTTCGGCGTTGGTTACGGCCGCCCCAATGGGCTGCTTGATTTCGTGCGCCAGGGAAGCGGTTAGTTCGCTCATCGTGTTCACGCGATTGATGTGAGCAAGGTCTGCCTGGAGCTGCTCGGCGCGCTTGCGGTCTTCAATGTCGTTGACCACTCCGTACCACTTGACGATTTTTCCTCGTTTGTCGCGCACGGGTACGGCGCGTGTCTGGAACCAGCGGTATTCTCCGTCCGTACCACGAAGCAATCGCGCCTCATACTCCAGCGGATTACGTGAAGCCGCCGACTCCTGCCATATAGTGAGAACTCGACTAAGATCCTCGGGATGAATTAAAGTCTGCCAACCCCACCCTAAAGCTTGTTCCTCCGTCAATCCCGTGTATTCGACCCATCGCCCATTAACGAATGTACGTTGGCCGTCGGGCATAGCGATGAATGCTAATGCCGGCATGGTTTCAACCGCTTCCCGAAACTTTCCCTCTTCGTTCCGCAATTGGCGAACACGTATTTGGTACGCCGTCCCAAGCAAGGCAAAGAAAGCCGCGACGCAAACTGCACGAAACCAGTTCGTTTGGTAATATGCTGGTGCGACGGTGAAATCCAGGAATGAACCTGCCTCGTTCCATAAGCCGCTGTTGTTACAGGCTGTCACCCGGAACCGGTAATGACGCGGTGGAATATCAGTATAAAACGCCTGCCTACGATTGCCCACCTCGTGCCAGTCGCGATCCACTCCTTCAAGCTGGTAACGAAAGCGAAGTTTTTCCGGCGCCTCAAAACTCAACGCGGTATAGTCAATTTCCAGGTCTCGAATGAGTGGCGGCAGTCGCAGAGGTCCAGCTCTATCTGAATCAGCGTTGTATATCTTTCCATCGGCGATAATTTGCTCCACATGCACCGGTGGAGAAACCACATTCTTCTTCGCGTGAGCAGGATCGAACATCTGAAGCACTGAATTATTAGCAAACCAGAGTTTGCCGTCAGGAGATCGGGAGGCCTGCGGTGAAAACGAAGCTTCCCCCGGTTGAACGCCATCGGACTGATCGATAACATCGAGTTTTAACACACGCGATGGATGTCCCCACCACTGCTGCATTTCCATGCTGCTAATCTCGACCAAACCACATTGCGTGTACAGCCAATAGTCGTTCGGGCCGGAAACAATGGAGAAGATGTCGTCGCAAGGAAGACCGTTGTGTGCGGTCATCGTCTGCACCCGCCCGTCTTTCCAGCCGATTAGCCCGCCTTCAGTAGTAGCCAGAACTGATCCATCGGCATTAGCGATTACCTGCCGAACCCGCATATTTGCGGCCTGATCGGATGAATAGATGTCGGCATTACCATTGCGATACCGTGCAAGCTCACCATTCATGAGGCCCAGCCAAATACCAGCGTGCTGGTCAGCAGCCAGTGCGCGAGCGGCCGGCATACGAGGCGGTTGTATCTCTTCAGCGACTCTATAATCTCGAATGCGAAGAAGTTTTCTGGAAGGAGCAATCGTCACCGCCCAAATGTTGCCTTCTCCATCTTCGGTAATTCCCGCAATGGTTCCGATATGGCCGCCATCTGCACGCCTGATCTCGCTGAAACGCTGGTCCTGGTAAATCCAGAGCCTATCGTCGACACCTACCCATAGCCTGCGGTCCCGATCTTCGAATAAGGAGGAGACCTGATTCCCAGGGAGGCCTTGGCCCGCTCGAATTGAAGATGCGATC
>Ga0206821_10051_pt1 | contig 28857 bp, 25 predicted proteins | sample Alteio_BWOrgCont_85_FD_152860 | JGI IMG/M metagenome (GOLD analysis project Ga0206821, IMG submission 152860) | Enriched cells from forest soil in Barre Woods Harvard Forest LTER site, Petersham, Massachusetts, United States -... | ecosystem: Environmental > Terrestrial > Soil > Temperate forest >...
TTTGCGGCCGCTCTTATCATTGAATATTCACCACTGACATTGTAGGCAGCTAATGGCAAGTCATATTTCTGTTTGGTTCGGTATATAACATCCAGATAAGATAAAGCCGGTTTTACCATAATAATATCTGCTCCTTCTGTAATATCCAATTCACTTTCACGAAGCGCTTCTCTAACATTTCTGGGATCCATTTGATAACTTTTCCGGTCACCGAATTGCGGTGCGGATTGAGCTGCCTCACGGAAAGGTCCGTAAAATCCTGATGCATATTTTGCAGAATAACCTAAAATTGGTGTAGAATCATACCCGTTTTCACCTAGTATTTTCCTAATTGCATATACTTGGCCATCCATCATATTTGAAGGACCTACCATATCTGCACCTGCTTCAACTTGAGATAGAGCTGTCTGAGCAAGCAGCTTAAGTGACTCATCATTTCGAATTGTATCGCCTTTTATAATGCCACAGTGACCATGATCTGTATATTCACAAAGACAAACATCTGTTATAACAAGCAGTTTTGGTACTTTGTTTTTAATATTTGTAACAGCTTTTTGAATTACACCATTTTTTGCATAAGCTTGAGTACCTTTAGCATCTTTTATCTTTGGTATTCCAAATAAAATTACAGCCGGAATGCCTAATTTATAAATTCTTTCAGCTTCTTTTGCTATCGTATTAATTGTCCACTGATTTATCCCGGGCATAGCTACAATTGGTTGTGGTTTAGTAATTTCTTCTGAAATAAAAAGAGGATATATAAATTGATTCAGCGTTAAGTTCGTTTCCGAAACTAAATTACGAAATGATTCTGTTTGTCGTAAACGTCTAAGACGAGTAATCGGAAATACTGACATAGCAATATATTATATATGTTTATCTAATTTTGCAAATGCATCTTTCATTTTCTTATATCATTTTGTAATATAGAGAAGAATTTTATGCAAAGAAAAATTATTATAGGCACAAGAGGGAGTAAATTAGCTCTTATTCAGACTGAAATTATCGTAAAACAACTCCATGAATACTACCCTGATATACTATTTGAAACTAAAATAATTAAAACAACAGGTGACAAAAACATGAAACCGGTACCTCTTGATACTATCGGTAAAAATTGGTTTACAAAAGAAATTGATACCGAGTTATTGTCAGAGAATATTGATTTTGCAGTGCATAGTTTAAAAGATATTTCAGTCGATTTACCCAAAGGTTTACAAATTGCTGCAATTGCAAAACGCGTTGATGCCCGGGATGTGTTTATTTCTAATAATAAGATTAAATTTAAAAATATAAAAAAAGGAGCTGTTATTGGAACAGACAGTTTACGCAGAAAAATTCAACTTCTTAAACTAAGGCCTGATCTTCGTGTTAAAAGTATACGAGGAAATGTATTAACCAGACTAGAAAAATTGAAAAATGGAGAATATGACGGAATTATACTTGCTGCTGCAGGAATAATTAGACTTGGTTTATCAGATAGGATTAGTAACTATTTTACCATAACTCAAATTACTCCATCTCCAGGGCAAGGAGCATTAGCAATTATATGCAAAGAAAAAAATAATGACTTATTAGCAATACTTTCGAAAGTTAATCATTTACCAACACTTACAGCTGTAACTGCTGAGCGCATATTTGCTAAAAAATTAGGTGGAGGTTGTAAAACACCACTTGGTGCATACGCGCGTGAAAAAAACAATAAACTTGTACTGTATGGGTTTTTAGCAACTGCTGAAGGCGATAATTTTACAACAAATTCTCAACAAGGAGAAATATCAAAACCTGTTCAACTTGGTATTGCATTAGCGGAAACATTTACTGAATATCCACCTGTTATAGCTCAAAATCAAAATTTTGTAGTAATAACCAGACCTGAAAATATTTCAACTACACTACAAAAAAAAATAGAGGCACTTGGTTTATTAACTTATTTTTTTCCCAGTATATCAATTGCAAAAAGTAATCTTACGAAAAAAGAAAAAAAATATTTTCCAGAACTTGATAGTTTTGATTGGATCGTTTTTACCTCACAAAATGGAGTCAGACTATTTTTTGCTACTCTTACACAATTACATATCCCAATTGATAAAATTCAAAATATTAAAATTGCAGCCGTTGGGAAAAAAACTGCTGAAGCGGTACAAAAGAGTAATTTACCTGTTTCATTTATTCCAACACGGTATACAACTGATGCATTAGCTGATGAATTAAGCCCAGTAATGGGTAAAAAAATATTTATGGCCAGAGCAAACTTAGCTACTCCTGTTTTAACTAAAAAATTACAAGAAAGAGGAGCAACTGTTATAAACATTCCAATTTATAAAACATCGTATATTGAGAATGATACAAGTGAATTAGCGATGCTAATTAAAAATAATAATATATTTTGCATAACATTTACCAGTCCTTCTTCAGTTAACGGATTTTTTAAAAGTATAAAAAAATCATCGATACGAAAATTTATTTTATCTATACCGGTATTATCAATCGGACCGGTTACAACTAACACCTTAAAGAAATGTGGATTTACCAGTATTTATACTGCTGATACTTTTACTTTTGAAGGAATGATACGGAAATTAGAAAAAATGGTATTATTATAATTATGCGTTATCATTCTTATGTATTTTTTACAGTTAAAAATTCTTTATATGACACAGTAACATCAAAAGAAATAGCATATAAAAAAAAATTTCTTACGATTATTCAGAGTGATAAAAACTGTATTGTGTATTCATACGTTACCCTTGGTTTTAAGAGTAATACTTCATTTTTATTATGGATACAATCAGATACTGTAGAATCAATTCAATTACTTCTTAATACTATTCGTAAATCGAATTTAGGAACCTATTTAAAAATTACTTATACTCTATTTGGAATATCCCGTCCGACACAATATTCAAACGTATCACCAACTGAACTTGATACCCAACGGAAGGGAGGGGCATATTTAATAATTTACCCTTTTACTAAAACACAGGAATGGTATATGTTTGATTTTAAAAAAAGAAAAGAATTAATGAACGGTCATATTAGCATCGGAAGAAAATATCCTCAAATTTCTCAACTTTTGTTATATTCATACGGAGTAGATGATCAGGAATTTATTGTTTCATATGAAACTGACAATCTCATTGAATTTCAAACTTTGGTAATGGAACTCAGGCAGGACAAAGTAAGAAATTATACTAAACACGATACACCAATATTTACTTGTGTATATAAAACTTATGAAGAATTATTAGATTTTATATAAGAGATTGCTAACTATAATCCGTATTACAAAATATGAATTCAATAATAATTGATACCTGTTTTCGAAAAAAAACACCGTATACACCGGTTTGGTATATGAGGCAAGCCGGCAGATATCTTCCTGAATATAGAAAATTAAAAGGAGATCGTAATATATTAGATATTGTCAAAAATGCTGAATTTGCAGCACAAATAACTATGCTGCCTGTAAAAAAACTTAATGTTGATGCTGCAGTTTTATTTGCGGATATTATGGTTCCTCTGATTGGTATAGGCCTTGAATTAGAAATTGTAGAAAATATAGGTCCGGTTATTAAAAATCCTATCAGTAGCATTGAACAAATAAAAAAATTTCGAACACTTAATCCTAGAGAAGATATACCATATTTATTAAAAACAATTTCATTATTAAAAAATGAATTAACAGTCCCAATTATCGGTTTTTCAGCAGCACCGTTTACTCTTGCAAGCTATTTAATTGAAGGTAAACCAACAAGAGATTTTATTAAAACTAAAAAATTTATGTATACAAATCCTGTTGCATGGAACTTGCTGATGAAAAAATTAAGCAAATTAATCAATACATATATCAACGCTCAAATTAACCAAGGAGTATCACTTATTCAATTATTTGATAGTTGGGTCGGTTGTTTAAGCGAGTCAGATTATATATCCTATGTTTTACCGTTTTCAAAGGAAGTATTTGATAATATTCAAAATAAAAAGATCCCAACAATTCATTTTGGAACAAATACAGCTGGGATGTTACCAGCTTTTTCATCAGTAAATTGTAATGTCATTAGTGTTGATTGGAGAATGCCAATAGCCAAGTGTTGGGAAATAATAGGATATAAAAAAGGGATACAGGGCAATCTCGATCCAATTCTATTACTTTCGGATTGGAATACAATAAAGAAGAATGTGGATATAATTTTTGATCAAATTCCCCGAAAAAAAGGATTTATTTTTAATCTTGGTCATGGTGTCCTTCCCGAAACTCCTGTTGAAAATCTTGTAAAGTTGACTGACTACGTTCATCAAAAGTTGATATAATTTTAGTAATGCAAAAAGGTATCGATTATATAGGTGTAGGTGTTGGTGCAGCAATATTTAACAGCAAAGGTGAACTTTTTATTACTAAAAGAGGTAAAGAAGCTAAAAACGAACGTGGAAAGTGGGAAATTCCCTGTGGTAGTGTGGAGTTCGGTGAAACGTTTGAACAAGCAATTAAAAGAGAAATAAGAGAAGAGTTAGGCATTGAAATTAAAATTATTGAATTATTAGGAATCTGTGACCACATAATCCCTGATGAAAAGCAGCATTGGGTATCTCCGACATTTATTTGTAAGATTACACGCGGAATCCCCGAAATAAAAGAACCTGAAAAATGCGAACAGATCGGATGGTTTACGCTTAATAAAGCAGAGCAGCTACCTCTGTCGATTGTTACAACATATGATGTATCTTTATTAAAATCAAAATACCCCAAAGGATATACAAATTCAGCACGGTAACATACCTTATGAAATTTACACTAATTTCATTATTTAATAAATCACACAAGAATTTAGATAAAATAATAATTATTGCAATTCTTCTGCTTGGTTTTTTTCTTAGATATTATAATCTTACCGGCGTACCATATGGTTTTCACGGAGATGAAGCAGCAATAGGATATAACGCGTATACTATTTTAACAAAAGGTACAGATGAATACGGTGTCCCATTTCCACTGTTTTTTAGGTCATTCGGTGAATATAAAAGTGCCGTTGAAATATATTCGACAGTTCCATTTATAATAATTTTGGGATTAAATGAATTTTCGACCCGCTTAGTATCTGTTTTTTATGGAACTTTATCTCTCATAGCACTTTATTTTTTCACACTTGAATTATTTAAAAATGATAAAAATAAAAAACTAATAGCAATTTTTTCGTTATTTTTTCTCGCTATTTCTCCCTGGGATGTCCAGTTTAGCCGTGTAGCTTACGAACTAATGCCGTTTGTTTTTTTTACAATACTAGGTCTTTATCTGTTTCTTAAAGCACAATATACTGCCAAGTTGCTTCCGGCGGCAATTCTTTCTTTTATTCTTGCTTTGTACAGTTATTTTACCGGTAGGTTATTTATTCCCGTATTTGGCCTAGTCATTTTTATCTTTTATTTTAAATTTTTTTACACGCATAAAAAAGCAACTATTATAAGTATTCTATTATTAGGAATACTCTTAATTCCATTTATTCAAAATTTATCTACTCCTGCAGGATGGGTGCGATGGGAACAGTCAAGTCTTGTATATCATCCTCCTCAAACTGAATCAGTAACTCAAGCTGTTATGCAAAATTATGCCAATCATTTTTCATTAAAATTCTTATTTTTGCAGGGGGATTCAGCTATGCCAGGAAACCGAATTCTGCGGGATGCTATAAAAGGTATGGGTGAATTATATCTTTTTCAGTTACCCTTAATACTTCTTGGTCTATATGTATTATTCAGACAACATTTTAAACGAAAAGATAATGCAATCAAGATTATATTACTTCTGCTTATATTATATCCTCTTGGTGGTATGTTTGCAGCTGATGGCAATCCTTTTGCACGGCGATCAATTATTGGGGTAATTCCTTTTCAAATACTAACAGGCTTAGGAACTGTATATTTGTTACAAATATTTACTAAAATGAAAAGAACGTATTCAATGATATGCATTGCTATTGTAGTTGTCAGTATTGTTATTTCTTTTATTTACTATTTGCAACTATATTTTATTGCATACCCTAAATATTCTTCAAGTTGGTGGGGTTGGCAATACGGACCACGAGACATCATTTCCTATTACTTAGATCATCGTTCACAATATGATGAACTAATTATGCCGTATGTTTTTAACGGACCGTATGAATTTTATAAATTTTATGCCCCTAATAAGTGTTTTAATTGTTTAATTGGATTACCGGATAATTACTATACTAGTTATTCTAAACAATTATTCGCACTTACTCCCGATTATTTTGCAAGTCATACCATGTATTCTTATAAAATATTAAAAACTCTATATTATCCTAATGGAACGAAAGCGTTTGTTTTAACCGAACTTACTAAAAAGAAAATGGAATAATATACTAATTTTTATACTTTCTCACATTTAACAGTTGAATCAATGAATACCATACATAAAACGGGACATTTTTTTAAGAAAAATAAAGATATTGCTACTTTCTGTCTATTTGTTATTATGGGTTTAATTGTTTTCGGTAACATGCTGTTTAATCAATATGTGTGGGATGATATTAGTTATATAGTTCAAAATCTGGATGTTCATACAATAAGCATATCGAAATCTTTTGGGCCAAGTTATTTTAATGAACCAAATGTAGGGTATTACCGCCCACTTGCTGCACTATACTTTTCTATTGTTTATGAAATATTTCAAAATACTCCATTTGTTTTCCACTTACTGCAATTACTATTACATATAACAAATTCTTTTTTAGTATATATACTATTTAAAAGATTTTTTTCCAAAAATATTTCTTTATTTTTGTCTTTAGTTTTTCTTGTACATCCAATTCAAGTAGAATCTGTGTCATATATTGCACAAACTATTGATCCACTCTTTTTTCTTTTCGGAATGAGCGGCTTACTTTTAAGCTTAAAAAAGAATCCAGGTATAGTACGATTACTAATTATAACTATATTACTGGTCTTATCTGTTTTAAGTAAAGAAACAGGTATATTATTCATTTTTATCGTTTTATTGTTTCATTACCTTTATGAAAAAGCATCAGTTATTAAATATTTTATAATTTCTATAGTTTCAATGTTACTATATTTAATTATACGATTTGCAGTAGGACACGTGTATTTCATAAAAATTACAGAAGATACACCGATAGGTAATTTGCCATTTGCTGAACGATTAATAAATTTACCAATAATCTTTTTTTATTATTTAAAAACGTTTTTCTTTCCATTGCAGCTTGTTATTGATCAAAAATGGGTAATAACTAATCCAACAATAGTCAATTTCTATTTTCCTTTAGCAATTGATCTTCTATTTATATTATTTTTAGTAATAATTGGCAGGGAATTATATAAGTTTGAAAGAAAATTTATTGGATTATATTTGCTATTTATATTATGGTTTGTGTCAGGAATAGGTATGCATATGCAAATTTTTCCACTGGATATGACAGTTGCTGATAGATGGATGTATTTTCCATTCGTGGGATTTTTGGGTATTATCGGAACTTGTATAGTGTATGTAAATACCTATGGTAGATTTAAAAAAATAGGTTTTATTTTAGCTGTCAGTATACTTATACTTTTTAGTTTACGCACTATTATTCGTAATACTAATTGGCAAAATAGTATTACATTAGACCTACATGATAGTAAAATTTTAGATTCTTCTGATTTAGAGAATAATTTGGGAGTTGATTACGAAAGTATAAAAAAATATCCAATTGCACTCAAACATTTTACTAAATCTGTTTCTATGCAACCGACAGAATTAAATACTGAAAATACTGCTATAGTTTATGAAGAAATAGGGGATATGAAAAATGCGTCAAGATATTATGACTTCTCAACTGAACTTCATGCTCAAAATTTACTTGTTTCAAATAATCCACAGGATGCAAATGATTTTATTGAAAATGCAGTAGTTGCGTATCCAAATGATTGGTTACTATGGAAATATTTAGCAATTGCTGGATTAGAACTTAAAAATAATCATGAGGCAAATCTTGCTGCGAAACAGGCGAACCATTTAAACCCGAAAGATTCTGATAGTAAACATATACTAGCGAATCAGCCTTTCAATATCATATTAGCAGGTAATATGTATACGTATTAATTTTAAATTGAAGATATTTTTCTCAAATCGTAAATTTAAATTAACGCATTAGTAGTAATTTAAATATGATAAAACTGACATAAAAAATTAAATTACTATTACCGTTGTAATGGAGTAAAGAAATGATCCCCTCCTGTAATTCGTTGGCCTGCATTATTTTTCCCTGATAGCATTCCTCCACTATATGAATCAACGGTAATTACTTGTGACGCAAAATCACCAGCCTGAACCACTGCTGGTGATAAATATTTGAACCTTCCATGAGTTACCTGAGGGACAAATAGTTCAGCCGGAGTTAATCTCATACGATGTATGTCCAGAAGTCCAAATGTACGAGGTTCCGCTCGTTTAAAATGTGGTTGAAAAAGCGAAAATAACGGACCCCACAAAGTAACCTGAGCATCAGGGCTAACATCCTCTACTGCACCATATGCCTGGGGTAGTCCATGTTCTAACATGAATATTTATTTATCACCTGTAGGAACTACATGCACATAATCTCCGGTTTTTCTAGCGTCTAATAGACGTAATATGTCTTCAGGTGTTTGATTTTCGGGAAACCAATTACCTTCTAAATATAATTCCCTCATATTCAATAAAGAAGTATACATTAAGCTTCATCATATTACAACTATAGGTTAATAGCACTGTGATCAAATAAAACAAATTAAATTAATATAATATATTTTTACGTGGCAAAAGTTAATATAATGAAAATTGTCTTTTTGTATATATATGTAAATGTGAATCTTGCAATTGAAATAATTTGAGAATATACACTAGTTCAGTTAATTAGGAGTTTAAGAAAACAAATTGTATATAAATATCTTTATTTGTTTTGAAACTAACCTTATAGACTACGTACCCCGTATAGGACTTGCACCAGAATAAACCATTTACTTTTATGGTAGCAAGGAATTGATATACGTATTAAACATTTTATAGGAATATTTTATAGATTTATAGAGTGCAACTAAAGAAATAATTAGTGAGAATCCATACATAACAATTAAATGGTTATAAACATTTCTTTCTTTTTTTACACATATGAAATTATAGAAGGTTGCAATCTTTATCATTACGTTGATCAACTTATACATGATAATGTCGTTACGAAACAATTCGAGTTATGTAATAGAAGATTTATAAATAATATAATTCAGTTACTACTTAAAGATTGTGGACTACATAGAAAACATGCTCTGATTAATCAAAAAATTATCTACGAATCGAGCTTGAGTGTTTTATCTCAATAGAAAAGCCGTTATTTAATATGAAGAATTGAATGTAACGCATAATCAAAAGAGCTATTTATATTTTTAGTTTATGACAGAGTTTCAAAATATAATAAATAATTTGTTTTAGTTAAAATAATTATATTATTGTTTATATTTTCATTTAAATGTATACTATAAGGCAATAAAATCAAAATGAAATTATCTTTGCAAACATATGTCCCTTACGATAAATCCATTAAATGGAATATTCACCAAAACTTTTTTTTGAAAAAAGGTGCCAACGCTTGGTTAAATGGTGACGTCCCGTACGATATTACTTCAAATTCTTGCATTGCATTTCAAATTGCTTCATTACTTTATCAAACAGCAAGTGAAATGGATAAAAAGAACAGGTTACGTAAAGATGAAAAAATATATATTATGGAACTTGCATCTGGAGTTGGTTTATTTGCAATTAATTTTCTTAAACAGTTTGAAAAAATTTGTAGAGATAATAATGTAGATTATTTTGATCGACTTCAATACTTTTTTTCTGATTTTTCTAAGAAAAATTTGCAAGATGCTGCAAAAAATATCAATTTACGTGAATTACAAAAGAATGGACATATTGAATATGTTGTTGTTGATGCTCTCAATCCTCAAAAAATAACAAAATTAACGAACGGTCAAATAATTACTGATATTAAATTTATTGGTATTATTGCTAGTTATACTCATGATAATTTACCGCTTACAATTTTGAAAAAAAAGGGTAGTGATATCTATGAAAAACATATAGCTTTAAGTATTGAAACTGATGAAATGTCAAAAAAAAGTATTGAAGAGTATAAAATGAATCTTATTACCAATCCTACCAGTGAAGATATTTTAAATAAATTAAATGAAAAAGAAAAATACATCCTAATAGATAAAGCAAAAATAGAACCGATGGATAAAGAAATCATTTTTGAAACCACACAAAAATTCCCTGTTGCTACAGTTATTTATCCATATGGATCATTCAAAGCTATTAAAAAAGCAATACCATTACTACTAAAAGAAGGACTTTATATTATTTCAGATAAAGGATATGCAAATGAATATTATATGAAAGGAGAAAAATCTGGTGCGCCTAGTATTCATGGAAACTCATTTGCACATAATGTTAATTTCCCGTTAATTGAGCTGTATGCTCAAAAACTAGGATTATTTACAACAAGAACTACTAATCCAGACTATTCTCTTCAAACAATGCTTATTACACCGGAAGATAATAAGTCAATAAAAGAAAAATTTGATTCATTATTTATTACTAACAATTTAAATGAAAGTGCCGCAGAACTTAAGCAAAAGGCTGAATCATTAATAGAAAATAATAAATTTAGTGAAGCTATTACGGTCTTTAAACAAATACTACAAATTAGAAAATATGATGCAAATATCAGTTATCGCTTAGGATATCTTCTACTCAATGATGCTGACAAAGCTCATGAAGCAATTACATATCTTATTCATGGGCAAAAATATGACTATTTTAAATTATATAATTTTGAATTTGAACTTGGGCTTGCATATTATAGACTACAAGAATTTAATGAATCAATAGAACATTACAAAAAATCAATAAGATTTTTCGGTACATCACAATATGTATTTCATAATATAGGGCTTAACTATTTTGCTATGAATGATTATCTCTCTGCAAAACAATATTTTCTAAAAGCTCTTGCAATTGATGACGAATATGAACCAGCAAGAAATGATCTTAATGAGCTTCTTTTGAAATTTGAATAGACATATTAAGAAATCTAACAATGCAATTAAACATAAGCCCTACTATATTAAATTTTGCATTCATTCAATCATTTTTACCCAACTAATTTTTAGATTGTAATTTTTAGCAATTCTTCACCGATATTTGCAAATTTCAGTGCATATTGTCTTAATAGTGAGATATCCCATGTAGGATAAGTAGTTATCTTAATTTTACCAGTCTTTTTCTTTCTTAATGAACGTTGGATGGAAATAATAAATTGCCGATTTATATTATTATCTTGTAAAAATTTATTACTATGTATAAGATCAATATGAATAACTTCTAAAATGATTCTATAACCTGTATTTTCATCTTTTGGCAATCTCGCAAGCCGTATCTTACTTCCTTTAAATCCATAAAAAGGTACTATTCTAAGAGAGCTATTCATATTTTCGTTGTTTATTCGTTTTTTCGCTTCTAGTTTAAAATTCAGTTTATCTGGATTATCAACATCTAACAATGCAGCCTGGGCATGTATTTGATCTCCAATGTTAGATATCTTAATCAATCGAGTTTTTATTGCATCTTCTAATTGTTTTATAAAAGTATTTCGATCTTCCTCGGAAATAAATTCTCGCATCCAAATTGGATGTCCATCTTTTTCTGAAATATTATTTGAATTTGTGAAGTTAAGTTCTTGAATAATATTGAGAATTTTGCCTGTTTTGTCAGCAATTTCACAATATAAAAAGTCTGGTTTACTCTCCATAAGATATCTATATTGAATAAAACATAATAATGATCCTAATCCTAAATTCCTCATAGGTTCAGAAATATGTATCATTCCGATATCCCCAATCTTTTTACTATTTTTACTAACTATTCCAGCTATACAATAACCAACAAGAATTCCCGATATTGAATAACCAACTAGATTATAATTTTTTCCGTAAATATATCGTAATTTACGAACATATGATGTTGTACCATGAAAATCTCTATCAATAATCATAGCTACAGTATTCATACCAATTTTTTTACATTGTATATCTAAACTTTTTAATTGTTTATTTATATGAGAATAGATCTTTAATGTCTTCATTATTTTATTGTATTCCATATATTCACTATGAGCCTATCTGATATAGAACTGAAATTATATCATAATAAGTAAAAAAGCTAATATAATAGGTTTCAATATCCTAAATATAAAAAATTTTGGTATAATATAAGACTATAATTGTAGCTAATATGAAAAAGCAATTACAACTAAAAATTTTCCCGTTTGTTTTAACAAGGATTGCAGGTGGATCTTTACCTGAATTTATTGATATGAACGTTCGTAAGTCAAACATACTTAATAGAAAAATTGATATTTTGCAAAAGGATATAGATACCTCTAAAGATTACCTTAGCATTACTTTACACAAATTTATTGCAAGTGTTACAGAAAAAAATCTCCGTTTTTCATTGATTCAATATCGTCGAAATATCTATAATGAAAAGGAAATATATTCTATACCACTAGAATTTAAAAAAGTATTACCTTATTCAATACAAAAATTGCTAACACAATATATTCTTAAACTACAAAAGAAACAACAATTTCTTAAAGAAGCTGAAAAAACCTATGATGAAGAATTGATAAAAAGTAAGTTAATTTTTCATAAGCTACTTAAAAAAGTAAATTTTAAAAATGGCCTTCTTCTCTCAAGTGATACTTTGATAGTAAGTTATAAAAAGTATATATCTATTAAAAATAAACCTCTTCCAAAAATAGAAAGGAGTCTTATCAGGTACCTTTCCAGAATGTATACAAAGCCTTCACCTTTCAGTTCATTTACCTCACTCGTACTTGCCAGTTTTTCTAAGGATGACTTATTTGAGTCTTATAAAAATAATTTTAAAAGAAAAAGCCACGTTGAACTCAATCGTTATCTTTATTTCTATTTATATGCATTAATTGTTCAAAATAAAGAACTACGACATTCACTTAAAATAAGTTTAAATTCTAATATAAAATTTTCTAACAACCAGTATATTTATTTAGCAAATAATTTTAATGAAGAATCAATCCAACATATAAATACTACCCCTGCACTAAAAATTATATATACAGTATTGGGGGAAAATACTTATATTTATAATAAATTTGTAACATATCTACATATTAATCATTTTAAAAAGACATCAATAGAAGAGATTGAAAGGTATATTAATCAGCTCATAGAATATGGTTTTATTGAATTTAATTTAGGTATATCAGTGTTTGATAATGAATGGGACAAAAAACTTCTTAAACTAATAATGCCATTATGCAGTAGATATTCATATATTGAAAAATTACATGAGACTCTTAAATTTCTTAGAAAAACTGAAAAGAAATATGAAAAATCACCGCCGAATGAGAGAGAACACATACTGAAAAATACTTATAAAATATTCAGAGAAACGTGCTTAGAACTACATAAGGCCGCTAAACTTCCTCAAAGTGAAAGAATTACATTTAATGATGTATATACTTCCAAAGAAATAAAACGTAAAAATAATAATAAGAAGAATACATTATTAACATATGAGTACCCAAGTTCTTTTGAGTTGAAACAACAGTCATTATGGTATGAAGATACTACAGTTGATGCAACATTCAAACTTTCTAATAACATAAAAAGAAAATTAGATAGTTTAGGGAATTTTTTAAGTCATATGGGAATATTTGATTCTTGTACTGAAAAAATTTATGATTTATCTGATTTTTTTAATGACAATTATGAGGTCAATGAAAAAATAGATTTTATTCAATTCTATGAAGATTATTATTGTAAATCTAATAAAAAATCAAAAATATCACAATCAGTTAAAAAAATTAGGAAAATAAAAAAAGAATATATAAGTGAGCTTCTTTCAAACATTAAATGGCAGTTTAACAACGATGATATAAATATAACTCTAAGCGATGTCAATCATATACCTCCAATTACTTCTTTTTCGTCTTTCGCTGTATTTTTTCAACTTATATATAAAGATAATAATGAATTTCAATTTGTAGTAAATAATACTATGAATGGTTTTGGAAAATTTTATAGTAGATTCTTAAAAATTTTCTCAAAAGAATTAACCAATTCGCTAATAGAAAATAATAAAAGAATTAAAAATGATAGCATATTGGCTGAAATTACTGATGCTTCAATTTTTAACGCTGATTCACATACTCGAATTATGCCATATGAAATAAGCCTATTAAAGAATAACAGCATTCTACCAACAAGTAATCAAATTCTTTTAACTGAAATTGAGGTTAGATATGATACTAGTAAAAATCTCATATACTTAAGTCATAAAAAATATAATAAGGTTATTTATACTTTTGATCTGGGTTTTCAAAATGCCAAGCAGAGATCGGAAATGTATGATTTCCTATCCAACTTTACATCTGGTCCTCATCACCATATACATTATCTCATTGAACAGATCAATCAAGAAATTAAAAAAAATAAAAAAAATAAACAAGTAATAATTTTACCTAGAATAAAATTTGAAGATAATATTATTCTTCAACGTAAAACATGGGAAATATATAAAGACGCTATTTCACTCAAATATCCTAACGAGACAGACTGGAATTATTTCAAAAAAATAGACAACTGGAGAAAATTAAATAAAATACCTAATGAAATCTTTATAGTAATAGCAGATGAAAAACCACAATATATTAACTTTAATAATCCCTTATTACTATATTTATTTGAGAATATAACCAATAGTATGAAAAATGATTCAAAAATAATAATTCAAGAGATGAAACCTAATAGTAATGAAATTACACCAATTTATGGGCAGAAATATATCTCAGAATTTCTGGCACAATGGTATATTAATTAACAAAGTCTATGAATAAGTTATCTTGGCTAAGTACATATATTTACACTGATTCTCCAGATGAACTATTAGTAAATAATATATTACCCATTGTCAAATACCTAAAAAAAGAAAAATTAGTACATCAATATTTTTTTATTAGATATAATGATAGAACCGGTTTTCATATTCGATTTAGGGTAAAAGGAAATAAAGAAAATTTAGATACAATTATATTGCCTATTTTAAAAAAAACTTTCCCACCATGCAGAGTAGTTTCATACAGAAGAGAATTGAATCGTTACGGAGGAAAATTTGGTGTTGAAATAGCAGAAAGTATTTTTGAATCTTCATCTAGAGTAATTCTTTCTTTTCTAAATGATAAAAAACATCTGACATACGATTCTAAATTGATCTTTTCTATGCAGCTTACGGTAAGTATGATGCACGCTTTTGGTATTTCAAAATTAGAAACACTACTTTTTTTTAAACATATATCAAAAATTGATAATAATACGTTTTTTAAAAAAGAATTAAATATTGAAAAAACAAATATTTCTCCTTTTATTTCGAGGTTATGGTCTGATCTTGATCAAAAAAGTACATTTGATAAATCGTGGTTTAATGATTGGATTAATGAACTTACAATACTAGGAGAAATACTTCTAAAAAATTTTAATGATAATAAATTAATTCCATTAGATCCAATGCACAAACATTCATCAAATCCTTTATGGTATCTTTACGAAAGTTATATTCATATGAATAATAATAGATTAGGAATATATCTAATTGATGAGCCATACCTGGCAAATCTATTAATCCAATCTTTTGGCTATGAAGGATGAATTTTTAAATGAAGCTATAAATATAGGTGATCGATTATTAAAAAGTGCAAAGAGAGACAAGCATGGGATTTTTTGGGAAACCCCTAGTACTTATAATAATGTAATTACTTGGTCTAGCGGTGAAAGTATATATGGTGGTAATTCGGGCATTGTCTTATTCTTAATTGCATTATATTCCGAAACAAAAAATGAAAAATATTTGCTAACAGCAGAAGAAGCAATGAATTGGGTTTATTTTTATTGTAAAAATAACCCATCAAGTAATTATTCATTTTTTTCAGGGAGAATTGGTGTCTCATATACATTTATCAAACTTGCCGAAATTACAAAAAATAAATTATATATTAAAAAAGCTCTAACTATTGCAAAAAAGGCTCTATTATTTTTAAACGAACCATTTCAAATAAACGATATAGCGAGTGGTATTTCAGGCACATTACTCGGCCTTCTGTTTCTATATGAATCTACTCAGGAGATATGGGTATTTAATTATATTCAAAAATATATAAATGTTTTGTTAAGTAATGCTCACTTTGGTAAATACGGATTATTTTGGGATAGAGAAGAGACACAAATTCGTCCGTTATGCGGTTTTGCACATGGATCAGGTGGTATAGGTTTTGTTTTTTTGGAAGTTGCACATTATTTTAAAAATCCTGCATTTATATATGTTGCTGAGCAAGCATTTGCATATGAAAATTACTATTTTGATAAAGAAATAAATAATTGGCCTGATTTTCGCGTACACATGGATACTCCAGAAGAAGAAATTATACTCGAAGATTTATTTAAGAAAGGTGAGTTAGAAAAATTTATTTTACCAATTGATAAAAATCAGTGGTGTCATGGTGCAGCAGGTATAGGTTTATCACGCTTAAGATTTCAGGAGTTAGTTGACGATAAAAAATACATAAAAGACATTCAATACACATATTCCAAAACAATTAACACAACGTATAAATCATTTACATTATGTCATGGAGAAGGAGGTTCAGCTGAATTTTTTATACAAAAATATTTACTATCACGGCATTATGATGATCTAGAACCTGCTATCAAAATTGCAAAAAGAATAATTAATTCCAAAAAAATAAATAATAAATATTCATCAGGTTTGCATTATAGTGCAGTAAAGTATCCTGAGGATTCGAGTCTTTTAAATGGAACTGCCGGAATAGGATATTTCCTCTTAAGAATTTCAAAACCTGAAAAGATTGACTCTGTTTTAGCACCTAGAATAGATTCTGTTGATTCAGAAAGAAAACAATTAAATATATTACCATTTTATATAACTAAAAAAAAGTTATTCTCAAACATGTTTCCAAAAACAATAAAATATATCGAAAAAATTCAGCCGCAAAAATTACATGAATTTTTTCTATTACAAAAAATAAATAAATCTGAGATAAGGACATTTATAAATTTTATAAATAAGCTTGCAGCAAGTTTAAAAGAAGATAAAAAACAAATTCTAATGGGATACTTTAATTTAGAAGTAAAAAAAAATGAATTACAACAACAAAATGAAAACAACGCAATTATTTATATTAAAAACAAAATTAACATTAAGAAAGCAAGAGAATTAAATCGTTTAAGTGATGATATCCTCTTAACTTATAAGTTGATACTCACTTCAGAAATAAAACTTATTTCATCTAAAACCACTCAATCTAATTTTATACTTTATAAGTTGACACCTTATGAAGTTGAAGAGGTTAAAATAAATCAATTTTGTTACATTGTATTAAATTCATTTAAAAAGAAAAGTTCTGTAAAAAGTGTAATTAAAAATATTTATCAAAATTATAAAAAAAAGGCTAAAGAAGATTTAGTCAGCAAAGAAGCAATTAAACAAATTAGGCAGGCTATAAATTACGGAATTTTGTTAGAATTCCCAGCTTAATAAAAAGATCTTTAGCCTTATTACTCTTTATAAAAATTAACACACACGACATGGACTGTCACATGTTTTTGAACCTGATCTACCTGTTTGTCTAAAATGTTCAGCGTTTCTACTTGGTGCTTTAAGAACAACACCACTAATTTCACCTAAAGTAGTTGGTTGTTCAGATCCACCTAAAGCATGAACTACTTGTTGTTCAATTGGTAGTTGTGCCAATGCAATTGTCTCTCTAACTGCATTTGCGGAAATGTGTATACCTCCATTCTCAGCACGTCTAAGAGTAGCTGTAGGTACTTGTGGTCTTTCTTTTAAAGCAACTGGTCTTTCACCTGGCATATCTAATCACCTCCTTTACAATTTTGTTATCCGATTTAATTTAAACTCAACTTAATTATCCTATTGTACATTCAAATTTTTTGTTGTCAATAGCTATCAACAAAAAAAGACTTAATTATCGTAAATATACGATAATATATATTAAAATAATCGATATTATCGTATTAATTGCCTTATCAAAATTAGTGAAGTATACTAAAATTGAAACTTTTAATTTAAATACAATTAAAATGGGAAAAGAAGATCAACCGCTAGTCGATATAATTACAACTGAAAATTATACTGACGCAATTACTAGATTAAGACTTTTTACAGAAGAAGATATATCAGATATTCATCAACTAACAGATTTAAACCGAATGCTTTTTGGTACTGGAGAAGATCTTGGAATAGGTGAATCTTTACGGCGAATCATATTATCAAATGGTCATCAAGATTCAATAAATCGTGGCGATACTGATGGTCCAACAATGAGGGTAGTATGGAGATTTTCAGTTGGCGATCCAAGATTGGTACATTATGCTGAAATAATGAAGGGTATGGTTAGAATCCATACTCATCATGAATCAGCCTCGCCTTTTTCTGTTAGTGTTCCTTTAGTAGGGAAAATAGAAAGAGATATGAGAAGTACAGATCCGATAACTGATCTACCTGAATATGCTTTTGGTACTAGAGAAGGATTTGCACGTTTCCTTCCGGCTTATGAACCAGCAAATATAATTGTACAGCAAAAATATGCAAGAAATTTACAAGTAGCTTCAAATAATATAATTACCGCATCTCGGCCGCCTTCTACGTATGTACCTACTCCAAGATAATATAATTATAATTAATTTCTTTAAATTTATTTCCAATGAAGGTCTCGAACTTATTGGAGCAGTTATCCACTACGCTTTTGATGAGTACCCCGTATAGGACTTGCACCTACGACCCTCTGTTCCGAAGACAGATGCTCTATCTACTGAGCTAACGGGGCGACTTAATATACTTGAATTCTTAAGACTATTGTATCACAATAGCCTCATGATGCATTTTTGTAATTTTGCGCTTTACAAAGTTCTTCTATATTCTTTAAAATATTAAGTAGAGTATGACAAAACCTAAATCGACTAATAAACATACTGATGCAAAGGTTAAAAAGAAAGGATTAGAGAAGCTATATTCAAAAAAACCTCTTATAGAATTTATAGTAACTGTTTTATCCGTTCCATCAATTATTTTAATTTTAATTCTTAACTACAATAGTTTAAAAAATCTAAATGAATCTAAAATTACACCAACTTCCAGTTCAGCAGTAAATAGTTCTTCAAATACAACAGGATCATCTAATACTATGCCGAATTTTTATTCAGTACCGATTACAAGACAACCTAGACCGACTCAAGTAGCAACAGTGTCCCAGGCACCCTGTAACAAAAGTCTAGGACCGGTAAATATTATATCTCCTGCACAAGGGGATACAGTTAATAGTAACCCTGTTGAGATTGATATATCATATGATGATAGTACTTATTGCACAGCAGTATGGTCATACAGTGTCAATGGAAGCAGTTGGTCAGACTATGACAATAATTCTGTTGCTTTATATAACTTACCAAATGGCCCAATTAGTTTTCAACTTAAAGTTAAAAGTACCACAAGTTCAGATCAGACAGAAATAACTCGAAATTTTACCTATAACGGCCAGATCGCAACACCTTCACCAGAAAATGCCAGCAGTTCTGCGCAACAATGATACTTTAATTGAGGCTTTTTAGAGTACGGATTTTCGTGTTCATTTAGGGTTAAAACCTTCATAAACCGGAAAAGTGGCGGAATAGATTTTTAAATTTACATTTAAGCTTGAAACAAGTAAAATACGGCAATGAGATCTCATCTTTATTCTTGGCTGAAATTTATTATCGGGTTGCCGCTAACAATTGTTGCTCTCTTTTTTATTCTAAGGACAATAATTTCCCAAGCACCAACTCTACTTTCTTCAATACATACAATTCATTATTCTTTATTAATTTCAGGTATTATTAGTTTTATCATTTATTATTTTGTTAGAAGTTTTTTGTGGTATACTATTCTGCGTAAATTAAATTATTCAATACCTTTTAAACAATCTAATTATTTGTGGGCGACAGCAAATCTTAAACGGTATATCCCTGGTAATATTTGGGCTTTTTTAAGTGCTACAGTTACTTTTAATAAGGTTGGAATTCATAAAAAAGATATTGGTAAATCTTTTATAATTGAAGCAGAACTATTTGTCATCGGGAGCAGTATTGTATCACTACTGGCATTACCTTTTTATTTTTCAAAAGAACAAAAATTTGAAGCTGCAGCAATTGTTATATGTGTTCTGTTAGTATCATTTCTATTTTGTATCGGAAATTCAGTTGTACATAACAAACTAAAAAATATACTAAAATTTTTTTCTTTTCTACTATCACCATTTACTTTTTATACAAATACATTTCTATTATGGCTAAGTATAATTGCATTATTCTTTTTTGGACTAGGAAACTATCTGGTAATAACAGCAGTCTTATTTCTTAACCCCAAGCTATTTTTAGATTTTTTGGGAATATTTGATTTCGCTTTTGTAATGGGGTATTTATCAATTGTAACTCCTGCAGGGTTTGGAGTACGTGAAGGAATTGTTGCATTTTCATTGTTGAAAGTAGTCTCCTCAGGCCTTGCAGCATTCAGTGCTTTATTTAGCAGAATTATACTTATCTGTTCTGAATTACTATTTATTGGTTTATCGGCTATCTGGCTTAAAATACATGATCCGGGTTTAACCCGATTAGAGAAAATAATAACAACGTATCCTCAAGTATGTTTAGTATCAATTCTAAGTGTAATATACTTTATTTATTTTACAGTTGTCTCTTTTTTCAGATATGACAATTTTTATACCGGTAGATTTGATCTTGGAAACATGGCCCAGACTGTATGGAATACTCTGCATGGGAGAGTTTTTTTACTAACAGATCCGAATGGTACCCAACAAATATCACGTTTGGCTTTTCATGCTGATTTTATCCTGATACTTTTAACACCGTTTTATGCTATATGGCAAAACCCTAAAATGCTTCTTCTGATTCAAACATTTGTTGTAGCAGCGGGAGCAATGTATCTTTATATTATCGCAAGGGATGTACTAAAAAGCCGAAATCTTGGATTAACATTAGCATTTGCATATCTTATAAATCCTAGTGTTGAAAGAGCAAATATATTTGATTTCCATGCCGTGACATTAGTTACTGCAATCTTTTTTGGCATGTATTATTATTTTCTTAAAAAAAACTATACTATGTTTTTTATCTTTGCAATTTTAGCAGCACTTTGTAAAGAACAAATATGGTTAATTATTGCTCTTTTTGGATTATTAGTATTTTTTATACATAAACGTAGAATTATCGGTGCAAGTCTTTTTATTGTTAGTCTCGGAATGTTTTATTATCTTATCTGGATAGCAATTCCCCAAACACTTGGTGCACAGCATTTTGCTCTTGCATATTTCTCAGATTATGGAGATAGCCCAACCCAAGTTGTAAAAGGTATCGTATTATCTCCAAATAAGTTAATTCAAACTATATTAGATCCGGACAGACTTGCATTTTTGAATACACTTTTTATGCCTGTCGGGTATTTAATTCTGCTATTTCCTTTCTTTTTAATTTTTGCAGGTCCTGATTTGTTAATCGATTTATTAAGCAATAATCCGCAGCTTCATCAAATTTATTATCAATATACAACTACTATTACCCCATTTGTTTTTTTAGGTACAATTTACGCTATTTCCTGGATTCGTAATGTAAAAATAAATAAAAAACAGCTAACTTTACATGCATGGAATTTTTTCTTTATTGTGTATGTACTAGCATTTTCATTATATAGCGCATATGTATCGGGACCGTTACCGGGTGCTATAGATCCGAATCTGGATATGTTTGATAGGCAGCAAGTTGACCGTTCCTATATTGATAAATTTTTATCAAAAATTCCAAAAAAAGACAGCGTTTCTGCATCAAATGATATTGGATCTCATCTCTCATCACGAGAAAATATATATACAATACCATATGGTCTAGATAGCGCTGATATAGTGACACTATTAATTACAGATGATCAAACAAAAGCTGCATTTGATAAAATAAGTGAAGATCCTCATTATAAAGAAATCGCTCAAAAAGATAATTTTGTTGCATTTAAAAGGCTATAAACGGTATGATTAATACATGGTACATGTATTAAAAGCTGACAGATCTAATGAACCGTTTAGCGAACAAAAAGTACTTGACTCAATTAATCGTGCACATATTCCTCATTCATTACGTGGTCAAGTACTTACCCATGTAAAGAGTAAATTGTATGATGGAATTTCAACTAATGAAATTTATCACCACATTTTAGAATTTTTAGATACAACACCTAAACCGTATATAAAAACAAGATATAGTCTGAAAGAAGCTATAATGCAATTAGGTCCAACCGGTTATCCATTTGAAGATTTTATTAGTAAATTGTTGCAATCTGAAGGCTATGCAACACAAGTCAGACAAATACTGCGAGGCAGATGTGTAACGCATGAGATTGATGTTCTGGCACAAAAAAACGGAAAAAATATTATGCTTGAAGCCAAGTTTCACAACAGTCCGGGTGCACGATCAGAAATTCATGTTGCATTGTACACACAAGCGAGATTTGAAGACATACGAGTAGCTAATCATATAGATGAAGCTTGGCTGGTTACAAATACGAAAACTACTATAGATGCAAATTTATATGCTAATTGTGCAGGAATGCGTATTCTTAGCTGGGATTACCCTGTTGGATCCGGGCTTCGTGAATTAATTGAAAACTCCCGGTTACATCCAATTACAATGCTTACCACGTTATCTAATAGTCAAAAAATGACACTTTTGGAGAATCATACCGTATTATGTAAAGATATCCAATCAAATCCAAACCTATTAGATATTTTATACCTTTCAAAACAGGATAGAGAAATTCTTATGGCAGAAATTTCTACAGTATCAAATATCGAATAATGTATAATTTCAAAAGGTTATTAAATACCACTTACATATAATCTTATATATTTTTCTCATAGTCTTCTTAAATATAACTCATCCGCTTCTTACGCCACTTTTGTACTATAAAAACATATGAAGGGGGTGAGATCAATATGTCAATATTACTTTGGATAGTTTTTGGTGGTATTGCAGGATGGATTGCATCAATGATTGCCGGTACGAGAGAAGGAATGCTAGGTAATATCGTAGTTGGTATTGTCGGAGCTATCTTAGGAGGATTTATAATGGATGCCTTCGGTGCAGGGGGAGTATCAGGTTTTAATCTATACAGCTTTTTTGTAGCAATTCTCGGTGCAATTGTGCTTCTATGGATATACCGCGCATTTACCCACAGAAGTGTATAGTTACACTTAGAATTAATCTTACAAAACTGAGTCTATTCGGCTCAGTTTTGTATTCTCGACTTCATTTTGACTGTGTTTGATATCTTGACAAGCCGTACGTTCGTACGATATATTAGTCGTACATTCGTACGGTATGGAAAGAACATACATTAAAGAAGCGATTTTAAAGTTACGGAAATTTTATCGAAATGAAAAGCGGTTACCAACGTATGCAGAGTTTTGTGAATTATTTCATTTTTCATCAAAAGGCTCGGTACAATATTTAGTTGAACAACTTATTTCGGCAGGAATAATTGAGAGAGGAGACAAGGGTAAACTACTCCCGAAAAAACTAATTCATATACCGCATTTAGGCACGATAAAAGCCGGGTATCCGATGCCTGCATTTGAACAAAGAGATGATAGTATTGATGTTTATCAATACATTCATGATTCAACCGGAGATATATATTTTCTTACTGTTTCAGGAGATTCTATGATTGAAGCACTGATCGGTGACGGAGACAAAATTATAGTTGATCCTAATAGGGAAGCACATAATGGAGATATTGTAGCTGCCATCGTTGATAATGAATGGACTGTTAAGTACTTTTATAAAAGAAACGGCAGAGTAGAACTAATACCTGCTAATAAAAATTATCCGATTATTTTCCCGAAAGAAAGTTTAGAAATCGGAGGAGTAGTAATTAGTGTTATTAGAAAATATCACTAATTTTTATCATCTATTACTACATTAGTATTGAGACGAATTATCAAATTATTCTAACAGCTTAGTATTACAAATTACGTGTTATGAAACAATATACATATATAACTTTACCATCCATAAAAGATTATGCGCCTAAACCACTACCTATTCAATACGTAGTAAAAACGGTTCGAAGATCTGTTCATAGGAAAACAGTATTTTCCAGGTATGTCAAAGCAATTAAATTAGTTGTGAATTTTATGCGTTCGCCGCTACTGTAAAAGTTAAATTTATTAAAACTTTAAAATTGTATTAATACCCGTAGTCACCAATTGGTTCATTTCCGACTCTCACGCGGGGAAGTTTATATATATTTGATTGACATTCATTAGTGCCGGGATCAGTTGAAACAGCAGCAATCATACCAAGGCTTTGAACTGTTTTTATGGCCAAATCACTGTATGATCCATAAGGATAAACAACGATATCATTTTTTATACCCAAATTCTTCATTAAATCCTGATTTGCATTCGTTATTTCCTGAATAATTTCGGATTGATCTAATTGTCCTAATGGTGCATGCGTTGTTGTGTGATTATATAATTTCGCATATGGACTTTGTGCCATCTCCTTTAGATGATCCCACGTTAAATAATCGGGTTGGCCAACCAGACCTGTAGGAATATTAAAATTCATAATTACATGATATTTTTTCGCATCAAGAAACGCATAGGTATATGCATCAATATACCCATCATCAATTGTAATTACTACGCTTTTTGCTGGAATACTTTTACGATTTATAATGGCATCAACAAGAGTCTCAAGTGAAAGAAAATGATATTTATGACTTACAAGATAACTGATTTGGCTTTCAAAAATTTGGCTATCTTCTGTTAATTGCTGATGACCTAAAAGTGTTGCAATAGCAAGAGGTTCTACATGATGATACAAAATTACAGGAACTGTCAAACAATAATCTGAAGCTGACCCTGATGCATTTATATCAGGAGATATCGACGCAGAATCAGATGCTCCTATCGTAGGTGTTGGTGATAAAGCTGCCTCAGATGTAGCAATTGAAGAAGTAGATGCAATAGGATTAGCAAATTCGTTCAATTGCATAAGCAGTGGATTAGTTGTCTGTACTGTTGGAGATGGAGTAATCGTCGGGAAAAAGGAAGATAACAAAGAAACTGTTGGTGTAATTGCAGAAGCAGAGGAATCTGAAACTTGAGCAAATATTTTATTTGGCATTAAAACAAATGTACATAGTATTGTAATAGAGATTATAAATATCCGTAATTTAAGATTCATATTGATTTAACAACCTTATTGTAAATCTAACGATCTTAAATGACAATGAGGAAAAATAACACAATACTTGCATTACAACCAGTAATCGGATTTAATGAAAGATACGGTTATTTTTATGAATTTTTCTTTAGATTCGTTATTAGGTTTATGTGCATCAATAACATCAGCCTGTTTATTTTTACCGCAAGTTTGGTCTTCTCACAAAACAAAAAAAACAAAAGAGATCGCATGGACTTCAATTATTATCGGATTACTAAATGCATGTTTATGGGCATGGTATGGAGTTCTAAAAAATGATCCCTTTATTTATGTTACCAATATCCTCTGTTTTTCAGGTGCATTTTTACTGTTACTCCTAAAAAAGAAACATGGCTAAATAAAGCTAATATTGTTTCTTTTTTCTATTTGTACTATACTCTTCGGTATGTTTGCAAAAAGAATTACCAATTTATCTGAATCGAAAACTGTTGCAATTGATGTAAAAGCCAAAGAATTTAAAAGACAGGGGATTGCGGTTATTAATTTAAGTGTTGGTGAACCGGATTTTGTGACACCATTAAATATTCAACAAGCTGCAATTCAAGCTATGAAAAACGGTCATACATTTTATACATCTCCAGCAGGAATTATCGAATTACGCAATGCGATTGCACAAAAATTGAAAAAAGATAATGGAATAGAATATGATCCGTCTCAAATAGTAGTTGGGGCCGGGAGTAAACAATTATTATTTAATCTTTTTCAAGTAATGATTAATGCCGGCGATGAAGTCATAATACCCATACCAACATGGAATACATTTGTTGAGCAAGTAAAACTTGCGGGAGGTACACCTGTTTTAATAAAATTACTGCCTCCCTTTAAACTCAAGGCAGATGATATACAAAAAGTACTAACTAAAAATACTAAAATAATACTAGTAAATAGTCCTTCCAATCCAACAGGAGCTATGATTGATCCCGAAGAATTAAATAAAATTGCTGATCTTGCAGTTAAAAATAACATAACAGTAATTACTGATGAGATCTATGAAAAACTTACCTATACTCAAAAACATGTCTCTATTGCATCACTAAATGAACAGATAAAAAACCGAACAGTTACAACCGGTGGGGTTTCAAAATCGTATGCAATGACCGGTTGGCGAGTGGGATATGCAGCAGGACCACAAATAATTATTGACAATATGATTAAGTTACAAAGCCAAATGCTAACCCAAACCTCTTCTATTTCACAATATGCTGCAGTTGAGGCAATTTCCGGTAATCAGGAATCAGTAGAAAATATGAAAAAACAATTTAATAAAAGACGCGAATTTTGTATGAAAGAACTTAATAAAATTAGTGAATTAACCTATACTATTCCGGAAGGTGCATTTTATCTGTTTATTTCTATTCAGAAATTATTAGATAAAAAATATGAAACATCTGCCTCATGGGGGCAAGGTCTCTTGGAAACTGAAAAAGTAGCTGTAGTACCGGGTGAAGCGTTTTTTTACCCTGGATATATTCGTATGAGTTATGCAGCATCAGATGAAGATTTAAAAGAAGCATTAAAACGGATAAACCAGTTTATCGCTAATAATAAATAATTGATATTTTTTATAATTTTGCAAATAATACCTTGTGCTAATTATATAAAAGTATGAGAAAATACATATAATGAAACGTAAAATACCAGCCACAATGGCAACACAACATCCGGATCATGCCAATATACCTTATTGGCATAAAGATGCATTTATAACAGTAATTGATGAAATAGAAGAGGCATATTTAGCATTTTCAGATTTAGGAATAGATGAATACAAATGGGATTGGGAAGGAAAACTGGTTGATGAGTCTGTAATGGAACGGATGCTGGGAAACTATTACCAATATTTTAAAGAAAACCCTTTAGGTAAAGAAAAATTTATTACTTTCCGTTTACCAAATCCTAAAGCAGAAACTGAATTCAGGCTGGCCCGTGCTTTTATAGGGTTATTAAGTGCATCTGCACTCGCAAAAAAAGTAGGTCTTCATACCCCGCCGCTCTTTGAGGTTATTCTTCCTATGACAGAATCTGCAGAAGAAATGATTGCAATTCAAGAGGCATTTAAAGATATAAGTGACTTAAAGCATCAGCTTTTACATTTTAATGAATCAACCATTGAAGATTTAGAAATAATACCGCTATTTGAACAGGTTGATACAATAATTCATTCTGATGAAATATTAGAAAAATATTTACAATTATACAAAAAGAAATTCAAGAAAATACCTGAATATATCAGACCGTATAATGCAAGATCAGATCCGGCATTAAATTCCGGAATCGTTCCTACTGTCATTGCAAATAAAATTGCACTTTCACGGTATAAAAAATTAGCTAAAAAACTTAATATAAAAATATTTCCAGTAATTGGGCCAGGATCTTTACCTTTCCGTGGAGGAATCCGTCCAGATGATGTCGAAAGCTTTGTTAATGAATATCAGGGCGTTAGAACAATAATAATCCAAAGTGGTTTTCGTTATGATTTTGATAAAGAAACCGTTAAAAAAGCAATACAAAAATTAGCAAAAATTCTTCCGCAACATGAGGCGAGAGATATACCGGTTGATGAAGAAAAAAAATTACAAACAATTATTCCTCATTTTGAAAAACCATATAAAACGGTAATTGAAGAAATCGCCCCACTTATTAATGCTGTTGCTAAAGAACTACCCAAGAGACGCGAAAGAGTCCAACATATTGGATTATTTGGCTATTCACGTGGTGTCGGTAAAGTTACTCTTCCTCGTGCAATAAGCTTTACAGCAGCATTATATTCAGTAGGTATACCACCTGAACTTATCGGTACTGGAAGGGGACTACAATCACTAACAATTACTGATAAGAAATTACTTGAAAAATACTATTTAAATTTCAAAAAAGATATAGATGCAGCAGGCAGATTTTTAAATAAAGAAAACCTTGATAAACTTACAAAACAGTATCCGGCATTAGAATTAGTTAAACAGGATATTACGGAACTCGAAAAATATTTCGGGATAAAATTAGAACCAATTACATTAGAAGAAAAAGAACACCAAATTTTAACGAGCAAAATTCTTGAAAATTTGAAAAGTGAGAAAAAAGAAAAATTATCTGATTATATTGTGAGAGCTGCTAAATTACGTAAAAGTTTGGGGTAATATAATTAATATAGCTATTTTTTAGATAATACTTTTCCACCGGTAAAAAAAGCTTTGTCACCTAGTTCTTCTTCTATTCGTATCAATTCATTATATTTACAAACTCTATCAGTCCTGCTTAGAGATCCTGTTTTTATTTGTCCTGTTCCAAGCCCTACAGCCAAATGTGCAATCGTTGTATCTTCAGTTTCACCGGATCGGTGAGAAA
>Ga0206821_10052_pt1 | contig 28373 bp, 27 predicted proteins | sample Alteio_BWOrgCont_85_FD_152860 | JGI IMG/M metagenome (GOLD analysis project Ga0206821, IMG submission 152860) | Enriched cells from forest soil in Barre Woods Harvard Forest LTER site, Petersham, Massachusetts, United States -... | ecosystem: Environmental > Terrestrial > Soil > Temperate forest >...
TTAAAGACATTATCGGAAGATATGAGTAAACTATTATGATACTCATGAGTCCTGTGAGCCCTAAAAAAAGGAAATCAGTAATTTTTAGCTTATGTCTTTGTTCATATATAACCCAAATAACTGTTGGAAAAAAGCTAACAACTACCGGATCGGTTCCCAATGATATGCCTAAAATAAAGAAAATTCCATACAATAAAGGCCAGGCTTTTTTTGATGATTTAAGTGGTATAAAAATAAGATAGAGCAATAGTAATTCTATAAAAATTTCTAGCATATATTTTTCAGTATTTTGTGCTTGAGACCAATATTCATATGAAAAAGCCAACACAAATAAACCGAATAAACTGGGAAGAACAATTTTCCATAGTAAATGTGTTTCATTATGTATTTTTAGGATATGCTCACTTAGCCAAAAGATAAGTTTATATAGAATAAATAAAGATACTGAAGCTAATAGAATTGAAAATAATTGCACACGAAAAATACTTGTTCCGAATGGGAGAATAGTAAAAAAATGAGCTATAAATACATAAAGTGGGGCAGCAGGTTGATAAATACCAAACGTTGTTGCTGCATCAAGAAGTCCTAATGAATCAGCCCATAACAGTGAAGGTGGAGCTGTTAAGAGGTATATTAATCCTGAAAGTATACTGACACTGATGGGGATCAAAAGAGTGAATTTTTTATCCATTTAATCCAATAGTACAATATATAGTTTTGTAAATAAATAATAGGTATTAACAAATTGGTGAAATAGTATGGTAAAAAAAGCAAGTTAAATGTTTGAACATTGTTTATTTCTATGAATTGAGTCAAAAACCTAAGTCATCTTTTTTTTTGATGTTTCACTCACTTTGGTGGTAATCTTAGTTCTCCCAATGAAGCACTGAATGCAGCAGCAATTTCACTACTAGTAAATCCCTTATGGTGAAGTATATCTTTATGTGAAGCCATGGCTTTTTCTAATTCCGGATTAGCTTTACCGGGTATAAGTTTTCCATTTTGTTCTAACTTGGTTCGAAGTGCTCGCACTCGATCCCTACTTTCCTGGTATTCTGGTGAATCCATTACATCAAGTACGTCTCTAACTTTTTGAGGATCGAGTTCTGGCCATAACTTAGCTAATGTCGGTGGAATATATTCCGGTTTACTCTCTCTCATTATTTATGTATATATTTTACCATAAAACATAAATATTCCTTCTATTAAGATACTTTATTAAAGTTTGTATAACTCGTATTTAAGTAACTAAACAAGTATGTAATTGATCAGGTAACAGAACGGAGAGAGTAGATCATCTGAAGTGCTGCATTTGCTGCTTCAATCCCTTTATTATATTCATTTAACGCGGTACGAGTTTGGGCATGCATAACATTATATACGGCAAGCACTTCAAAGATGACAGGTATGTTGTAATCTATTGATAATTGCATCAAAGCACTGGCTACCTCAGATGCAATTAAATCAAAATGATGTGTTTCCCCTTTTACCAAAACGCCAAATGCAATTATTGCGTCATATTTTTTCCGTTCTGCTACTTTTTTAACTAAAAGGGGTATTTCCCAGGAACCCGGAACTACAAACGTTTTAATACTTTTCTCTTTAACCCCCGTATCAAGTAATGTCTTTTGGGCTAATAATTCGAGATTGTCGACTAATTCAGCATGATAATTAGTACGTACAATAGCAATCCGCAGTTTTTTAGTAAACCGTTTATCAAAAGTGACCGGTACAAGATTAGTTTGCATCCTAATTATGTTGTATCAGGTTTTCTATGTATTTTGCAAGTATATCAACTTCTATATTAACTGTATCACCAAGGATTGAAGTATTCAGCATGGTATTTTCCCACGTATGCGGAATTATACCCACACTAAAATGTGTTCTAGAAACGGTAACAACTGTTAGTGATATCCCATTAACAGCAATTGATCCTTTTTTGACAATATACTTATGTAAAGACTCAGGTACAGAAAATGTAATCATTCTGCTATTTCCCGCAGGGGTAATCGCTGTGATAATACCTATAGTATCAATATGACCCTGAACAATATGCCCTGAAAATAAAGTGTTAACCGTAGCTGGTAGTTCAAGGTTTACCAGAGATTCTTTTTTAAGAAACGCAATATTTGTTTTTTCTGCTGTTTCAGGCATGAAATTAATAACAAATGAAGTTGTATTTTTTGAGACAACAGTGAGACATATTCCATCTACTGCAATACTTGTTCCTTTTTCAAGTTTTTGCAGTAAGTCAATGGATGCCTCAATTTGCAAGTCTGTTTTTGTTTTTTTCTTAACTATTCCAACAGTAGTAATAATTCCAGTAAACATTCAATTAAATTATATCACAACAAAAGTCGGGTTTGATTCTGTATGAGACAGAAACGATTATTGACAAAAATATACGAAATATCGTATATTTTTTAGTAATAGATATCACGAAATTATCGATATCTGCACAACTGTCTATGCCTGGAGTATTATATAAAAAAGAAAGAGAAACATTAGAATTTCTTGTACAATTTCAAAATAAACATGGCTATGCACCAACGCTTCGTGAAATAGCGAATGCAACAAACCACCGGAGTGTTTCAACAATTCATGTGATTCTTCGAAATTTAGTTGATAAAGGATATCTCCAAAAAGTTGATGGTAATGCACGGGTTTTGCGGATTAAAGACCAAAGTATCGTGTCTACATTTATGGGAGTAACCCCGTCTGTTGAATTACCTCTCATGGGATATATCGCAGCCGGCAAACCACTTGAGCCGCATACTGACCCTAATGCAACTTTTCAGGTTTCTGCATCAATGTTATCTGGTTCAAAAACATCGTATGTACTGCAGGTAAAAGGTGAATCAATGATTGAAGACGGTATACTGGACGGGGACTATGTCGTTATTGAAAAAGTAAATATTGCTGCAAACGGCGAGATAGTTGTTGCTTTGGTTGATGATAATCTTGCAACGTTAAAACGGTTCTATAAAGAAAACGGAAAAATAGTGTTAAAACCTGCTAATGCTACAATGTCACCAATTTATCCTAACACTATTAAAATACAGGGACGAGTCGTCGGGCTAGTAAGAAAATATTAATACTCCTTTTTGCTTACTGCAACACGACTACAACTGCTCATAGAATTATTAGATTAGTATTGTTCGGGTCCTTCACCTACTGCACTATAGTGATTTGTTCGATTAAGTTACCAGTGTAGTATAATTACTGTATGGGAACATTATATCTTGTGCCTACACCGATTGGTAATATTGCTGATATAACACTGAGAAGTTTACGGATATTATTTTCAGTTGCTATTATTGCATGTGAAGATACCAGACGAACCGGAATACTTCTTGATAAATTAGTCACAGAATTTTCCCCAAATCCGGAGGAGAAACGTAAAGCTCAATTACTATCATATTATGACCAGGTTGAGGTACAAAAAATACCATACATAATCACGTTACTTAAGAACGGTAAAGATATTGCACTTGTTTCTGATGCTGGAACCCCAGCCATTTCAGATCCGGGATTTAAACTAATCCGGGAGTGTATTAAAGAAAATATTAAGGTAGTTTCACTACCGGGAGCATCATCTGTACTGACAGCTCTAACTGTGTCAGGCTTACCAACTGATAAGTTTCAATTTGTCGGATACCCACCGCATAAACCAGGTCATCGCATAACATTTTTTCAAAATATACAACAAAGTTTACAGTCACTAGATGCAACTGTCATTCTTTTTGAAGCACCGCATAAACTTATAAAAACACTAACTGACCTTCAAAGCGTATTTGGCGATATACCAATTGTAATCTGCCGTGAATTAACCAAGATATATGAAGAAATACGAAGAGAAACCATATCTGATTCATTAAAACATTTTAAAAATAAACAACCAAAAGGGGAGTTCGTTTTACTTTTTCATTTAGATAAATAGGATAAAGAATACCCCTAATATATTTGCCAGTAAACTTGGAAATAGTAAACATAAGTAAATTGAGAGTATTTGAATAATTGGGAATCGTTATTTTTCACATTATAGACAAGTAATTAGTATCGATGTATAATGACGTCGTTTAGCTAACAATACATTGCTAAACAGTTATATATGGCGAATAATTTAGTTGAAGCTCGTGCTTTTCTTTTAACGGCACCTGGTATAGATTTAGTAGATCTCGAACATGGAGCGGATGTGTTAACACAATTAGGAGTAGATACTCAGGTACTTCACCTTTCTTGGGGTACTCACAGTGAATTTGGGAGAGTACGGGAACCTTTAGATCAAGCAATTTTTGATGAATCTTCACATCCCAAAAACGATGGACCACTGATACTTATCGGACCAGGTATATCGTCATCAGCAGCAGGATTAGTTGCATTAGATACTGCAAATGTAGGTGGTGCATTATTGATTTCTCCACCAGAAGCCCGTTTTACTGCAGCTGCAAGATCAGATAGAAATCCGGCATACCATCATGCAGATGAGTTATTTGCCGAGGCATTGGAAGAAGCAGATGCGACTCAACTTGGTAAATTAACATATTTTATACCAGGAGATGCTGGATATAGACCGAAAGCCAGGCATGTTGTATTTTCTTATGACTATCCTAAACCAACATATATATATGACGATACGAGGCATTTGTTTAGAACTCGACCGGGTTTGCAAGCAATCGTAAATGCAGTGGAAGGCTACAGCAAAAAGCCTTAATGTAATTAATACACTCCAAAAATTGTAAACAACTGCATTTTCTCCAAATAAAACTGTTGACTTTTTTCGACAACTTTGTAATAATATTTTTTTGAAAAAAAATAATTAAGATTTTTTACTTATGCCACCACCAGAATTAGGATTAAATGTAGATAATTTACGAAGAATGGGCGCAAAAGCAGCTGCTGTTTCAATTGGATTTGGTGATACTTTAAAAGGTGTAATCGCTCCGCATGAATCAGCAGCAAGAAGAATAGGAGTAGAAATGCCGGTATTTGTACATAATCTTCATCATCATGATCGTTCATACGATGGGCAGAGATATCCTGATTACGTAAGAGCACTTGCTGAATTTTCTGAGGAACATGGACCAATAGTTGTTTTTGCATCAAGTGCTGCAGGACCATACACAGCAGCAGCAATTCTTGAAGTACCTGATTATTTTGCGGGTTTTACTTCTATTGGATCACGGTATAACAGTAGTTCTCCTCTTGATGGAGTAAGAAGTGTGAGCCCTGAATATGCTAAAATGGTTTTGTATGTTAGAGATAATTGGCCATTGGTCGAATTGGATTTGGCTCCAAATATTTTAGTCACAAGAACTGAAGGAGATACTACCGTGCCTCAGGGAGCTTCATATTTGCCTTTTGTCAGAAATATTGGATTTTCTCAAAATGGTGAACCTTTACAAGTAAATCACCATGATGGAATCAAACATATTTTAACTGATGGTTTACAAGAATTAGTTGATATGTTCTAATTGATATAAGTTACTTAAACTGTTAATTCGTGGTGATTTCGTATTTCTTTACTTATTACTTCCCCAACTTGGTTTATTTCATACACATATGCTTCACCCGGTGCGATTTCAATTTTTGCAATCTGATCATCAGGAATATTTTCAAGAAATTTAACCAGTGCTCTAAGGGAATTCCCGGATCCTGCAATTAGTACATTGTTACCTTCTTTTAATTGCGGTAATATTTCTGATTCATAATACGGTACTTCACGCTCATAAACCTGTTTTAATGATTCACCATTCGGCACAGGATAATCCCAACTGCGCCTCAGTTTCAAAAATTCTGTTTCTCCCAGTTTCTTTTTAACTTCCCATTTATTTTTTGCAGTAAAATCTCCGTAATCCCGTTCCTTTAGGGCATCACTTATAATTATTTGAACATCTTTTTGTTTCAACTCAGAAAGGATAATATGTAATGTTTCTTTGTGACGGGTAAGTGAGGAGCAAAAACCTAGATTAAACGTTATGTCTTTGAGTGAATCTGCTGCAGATAATGCATCTTCTTTCCCTTTTTGCGTAAGTACAGGATCATCCCAGCCTGCCCATAACCCTTTTTCGTTATATTCAGAGGTCCCGTGACGTACAAGTACCAAATAAGCCATACTCGTTAGTATAATTGATAGAACAAACGCAAACAATAGAATTAAAAACTATAGGTTGAATTTGACTATGAATTCTACTATAATTTTACTATGGGTAACTTTAGAGAAGGATTAACGCCTCTTTCAGATATTATTGGAGAAAAATTAACAAGTGACAAACATCCAAGAACTACAGTTGTTTTTAATATAGCTGATTTACCTGATACCTATCCAGTAACAGCAATTGGTGTGCATGTGCCAAGAATTCATAGTTTATTAGTCGCAGCTGGGGTTGGTGAAGCAATTTTTGAACCCGGTGATCATATGGGTTTGCCAACAGTTGGCGTGTTGAGTCCGGAAGATCATGGTATTGATTCAAATTTTGTCCCGCTTCGTCATTCTTCAAGTTGGGCACGAACTAGAATTCCCATAACGCAATTCGAAGGCGATCATTTACTCTCAACAAATGTAATGGCTCGATCTTTTGATTTTAATATTAGATATGGTATTTGGAGAGCTGGAGTCGAGCATTTAGCATCAGACTATTCATACAATGATCTAAAGTATGCAGCTATAACCAGTATTAGTGCAAGTACGTTTGCGTTATTTGTAGATCTAGCGACGAATAATGCATTGACTGCACTTGTTGCACTACTGCCCCCTTTCTTAATCAGCCGTATACAGTACAATGAAATGAGTAAAAAAGAGTTAGCGGATCATGACCGCAGTGATGAAGGTATAAGAAAAACGTTACTGCCGGGAAATGAAATATCCACGTTATTGAAATTAAATCTCAGAAGAAGATTTAATAGAGTTGCCGCACAACTACCGGTAAAAGGACCTACAGAATCAATACATAGCTAGAGAAGTTCTTTATATTGTTCCTCCGGATTTTTATACAGTTCAATTGCCATTATATGTCCTGGTATAGAATTATCGGGAAAATGAAAAATATCATACCATTCCCATCCTTCACATTTATCAGGCTCTGCATTTTTTAAAACTCCGCTATATGATTCAACGACAAATACAAAATGTATAAACGTTCCATGTTCTTGAACATCGCGTACAACTCCAAGATAAGTGATTTTATCTGCAATAAGCGCTGTTTCTTCCAGGAGCTCCCGTTTGACTGTAAATATAAGAGTTTCAGTTTTATTAACCCTTCCCCCAGGCAAACCATAAAAACCTTGCATATATGCATTTTTTCTCTTACCTGCCAATACTTTTTTTTTGGTACTATCCAAGACCAGAATATCAACACCAATTTTTTCCTGCATTAAACGTAGCCTCCATTATAAATTTCTCCTAACCGTGCATGAACGGTAACAATATTGCCCGAGTGCAGATTTTTTGATGCATTTTTTGCCAATTCAACTACAGGTATCCCTAATTGTTTTATATATGCCTGTGATGCTTTATCAGTGATAGGAGACTCAATAATTAACGAACGGACATGTTTTAGATGCTTTACTTGATCAATAGAAAACTTGTTTAGTACTACTACATTATATGGTTTAACTCTTTGTAAATCGCCTTGAGACTTTACAATAATCACTGGTCCTGTGCCAATAGTATTTGTCAGTCCTTTTCCACGCATTATAGAAAGGAAACGTTTTTTCACTTTTTGGGTTTTAAGAAGGCCGGTAAATGGTTTGATTTCAGTACAATACAATTTATTACCAATAATTCCCCAGAAAATTTCCTGCGGAAAATACAGGTACGATTCTAGACGTTTTCCCATCCCCGAAACAGCGAGTATTTCTTCTGTAGTAAGATTAGATTTGTTATGTGGTTGCTTTATCTTTCTATCAATAATCGTAAGATTTTTTTTAGAAATATGATAGGTATCATGGCCATGTGGAGAATTAGTTGTAATTATCAGAACGTCTTTTGCATGGGTTTCAGGATCTACTGTCGTAACTGTGCCTGACTTAGTAAATTGAATTTGTTTTTGTACAAGAACCTCAGCATTTGTGTGAAGCAGGTCGTACCCTAAATGATGTCTATGCCAAAGAGTACTGGCAGAAAACATCTCGGCCCAGGCCAATATGACATTTTGTATAACATCTCCTTCATTCTCTGAAATTAAAATGATATGTTTTCTTCCATTCGGTTCTTTTTCGATTAATGTTATAGTCACGGGACCTCCCCCGAGTGTGTGGTAATACGCAAGAATTGCATGTTTACTTGAATCCGGAAATGTAGATTCGAGGAATACTTTGTGGATATGAGAAACAGTTTGCATAAGTACATCTTGCCTTGTTATAGAAGTTGTATGTAATAACCGCTTGATTTTCTCATCAAGAAAGTTTTCTTTTAGAAACTGTGTATATGCATACGGAGTAATTATATATCCCGGAACAATTGGAAATTTAGCCTGAGTAAGTTTTGCAAGAAGTTCAGTTGTTTTACTAACTGGAGGGTGTTCCAGAAGATCAATATCTGATAACCATATACTAAATTTTTGATTCATACTTCTATTATAGATAAACAGGTTCCATTGACAATAGAAAGATTTATCCGTATAGTAGATGAAGAAAATGCCATTATCCCAAAAAGAACAGTTAAAGTTCAAAGCACTCTATCTTCAAACCGCCTGGCAATATGTAAACGATTTAAAAGCAAATCTAAATCAGTTAGGTACCGGAAATGTAACAGAAGAAGTCATCGATACACTTCATATGGATGCTCATTCACTAGCAGGCCAAAGCGCAATTATGGGATATGAACCGGTACAATCAGTATCTTCACTACTGGAAAAAATTTTTAAGGCAAGAAAAGAAAAACGTCTTACACTATCTGATGATATGCTCGCCGGGCTCTTGGAGGCGCTGCAAAGTGTTGAAAAATGTCTAGATGAAATTGAAACAAGCGACAAGTGTTTGACAATGTCAGATGATATTGAAAAACTGAATTCGTATTTGCCAAAATAAGGAATACGAAATTATAAAATTACCAAAATTGTAAGCATATATAAAGGATTTTGCATTATGAAAATTTTACTGGTTGAAGATGATACGTTTTTTCGAGAGTTTTATTCTACAAAATTACGGGAAAAAAATATTGAAGTAGAAACCGCAGCAAATGGAGAAGAAGGACTGTTACGACTGCAAACATTTATGCCTGATGTCATGCTTCTGGATATAATCATGCCGAAAAAAGACGGGTTTGATGTCCTGAAGGAATTAGCTCAGATGCAGCTTCTTCCTAAACTTCCGGTACTCGTTTTTTCAACACTCGGCCAGGAAAAAGATATTGAAAAAGCTAGAGTGTTAGGTGCCCGGGGATATGTTAACAAAAGTTTTTTTGATTTTGAAAAATTGTATGCACGAATTCTGGAGCTTGTAAAACCTAATTAACAGGTGCACTATTGCCAATCCACGTTTACTCACTAGTATAAAAATTACAAATACAATTCAAACATATAAACATGCATCAGTACTACTCTTCACTCCTTTTCTAATCTTTTACAAAATACCCTGGAAAGTAAGGTATAGCAAGCTATTGTAAAATCATTTCACGTAATCGCAGGTGACTATATGCAAATAATCCTCAGAGTATTTAAAAGTAGTTCGTAAGATGCATATTAAGCTTGTAATTGAGTCAAATCTTCTTGTGTAGCACCTGCGGCAATAAGCCGTTCCATGGCTTCAGTCATGTACATATCGCATATCCATGTTCGTACAGTACTCAGTTCCCGTAATGCATACGGTGATTCCTTTCCTGCTCTTATTAAATTACCCTCAGTTTTATCTACCCTCCAGTTTGCAAGTGCAGCTGCACGGGCAGCCGGAACGAATCTTTCTCCTGTTTCTTCGTCTTTTGCTTCCAATCGCGCGAGAAAATCCCGGCCTGCAGGTGTATTACGTTTTTGACTTGCAGCCTCTTCAGTTAAAAATAACGTATGTAAATTGTCAGTAAACTCTATCCCTAAATGGCTATGCCATTTAATAATTAATTGTAATATTGGATTCGGACTTGCTTCTAAAAATTCTCTTCGCGCTCTTGAAAACTCAGCTATCGGACCGTAATCTTTTCTTTTCGGTCCTGATCCTATTCGTGCCTTAAAAGCTTCAGCTGCAGCATCTTGTGCACGAAGATACGTTCCTATAATCTCAGGCTGGGATAAAGCCCAAAAGAGACCAGAATCACCATCTCGTACACCTACTTCACCATCATATGCTAATGGTGGTAATAGTCGTCTGAGTGCCCCTTCAGGAGCATTAGCAAGCACTGCTTCAAGACCTTCGATTGGTCCAGGTGCACTCTGACTACCAAATCCTCCGGATGTATTTCCAAAAGGTGCTCTTGGACGATTCTTATCCGTCAAGCCAAATCTGGGGACAACAAAATGTGCATCACGTTCAGCAATTCGGTCTCTCTCTATCATATGCTGGGTATTATAGCACAATAGGTACAGTATGGAGCTAGTCTTCAGGCTATTTGTTTCAGGGTAACCGGATGTATGTAACGCCTATATACTACGCGATTACTCATTTTATTTTACATTTACTTATGAGGTGTTTTGGTCAAGCGAATTAACCTCTTGCTAAACCACCAGCAGTTTGCATTATAATAATGGTGGTACCATAAATTAATACAAGACCATACCGGTTTTTTGATTTTTGACTTGTTTTAAAACTGTTATATAAAACATTCCGGTGTGTTCTCTTTGTACTATATCTGCCTATGTTAGTAACTGATGAGGAACTTATCAAACTTTTATTAAACGTAAAAGTTATCAACCAGAAAGGTATTGATGAACTGAATCAATTTGCAAAAAATTCTGATATATCATTCAGGGATGCACTGATTGAAAAAGATGTTATAACTGATGAGAATCTTGGTATTTTAATTGCCGATGCTAAAAAAATCCCCTTTGTGGTCCTATCAAAAATTGCAATTCCTGACGATGCACTCCGAATAATCCCTGAAAGACTTGCACGTAAGTATAAAGCAATTCCATTTGCACGGGATAAAAATGGTATTAAAATTGCCATGACTGATCCAACAAATATCCTGATACCTGAAATGGTAGCAAGAAAAACAGGGGAAAAAGTGTTTTCATACCTTGCAACTGAGCGGGATATATATAATAAGTTATTTCTATACAGAAGAGATTTGCAAAAAACGTTTGACTCGTTAGTATCTGAACAGGTACGAAGTACCGGCAGGACATCATCAATTGAGGCTCCGATTGCGAAAATAGTGCAGCTTATTATTCAATACGGGTATCAGGACAGGGCATCAGATATCCATATTGAACCGGAAGAAAAAGATATGCTTGTCAGGTTTAGAGTCGATGGTATTTTACATGATGTCCTTTTCTTACCGATTAAACTGCATGAACAGATTGCTACAAGAATTAAAGTATTATCAAGTCTGCGAACTGATGAGCATATGTCACCTCAGGATGGAAAAATGAGGATCCAGCTTGAAGAAGAAAATCTTGATATCCGCGTTTCTATATTGCCGGTAATTTATGGTGAGAAAATAGTACTTCGGTTACTTGCTTCTCATTTCCGCCAGTTTTCTCTCACGGATTTAGGGATGAACCAAAATGATTTACAAAAAGTGACAAACGCATTTAAAAAATCATTCGGAATGATTCTCTCAACCGGTCCTACCGGTTCTGGTAAATCAACATCCATATATTCGGTACTTAAAATTATTAATACCAGAGATAAAAATATAACAACAATTGAAGATCCTGTTGAATATAGGCTCAAAGGGGTAAACCAGATTCAGGCAAATCCTAAAACCGATTTAACTTTTGCAAGCGGATTGCGCTCAATTCTGAGACAAGACCCGAATGTCATTTTGGTCGGTGAAATCAGGGATTCTGAAACAGCCGGCATTGCGGTAAATGCCGCATTAACCGGGCATTTGGTGTTATCAACACTTCACACAAATGATTCTGCAGGTGCACTTCCACGGTTAACTGATATGAATGTAGAGCCGTTTCTGGTTGCATCAACAGTAAGCGTGATTATTGCTCAACGTCTTGTCAGAAAAATATGTGATATGTGTAAAGCATCACAAGACATAACAGTTGATCAGTTAATGCAAAATCTTCCCGCTGAAACAATTAAAAAAATATTCGGAACGAAAAAAGATTCCAGAGTATATGTTGGAAAAGGCTGTGAGGTTTGTCATTTTACCGGATATTCAGGACGTGTCGGAATTTTTGAAGTACTTGAAGTGTCAAATAATATTAAGAAATTAATTTCTCAAAAAAATGACTCGGATATGATTGTAAAACAGGCAGTAGCTGACGGAATGGACACTATGCTTGATGACGGGTTGCGTAAAGTAATTGCAGGTTTAACAACAATTGAAGAAGTTCTCAGAGTTACTAAAATTGAGTCACTTTAAATTGATGTAAAAAATATAGATTATGAGTGTGAAAGTAAAACCAAAAGAAAGTATCGTATTTAACAATACCCTATCCGGTAATGATAAAATTGCGCTTATCAGTAATTTTCATACCATGTTAAATGCAGGAATTCCGATACTTGAAACAGTTGACTCACTTTTACAGGATTCAAAGGGGAGCCAGAAAAAATTACTGCAAACACTTCGTCAGGATTTAGGACAAGGACAGCATATGTATATAACATTTGCGAAATTCCCTAAAATATTTGATAAAGTGACTGTTAGTATTATCAAATCCTCTGAAGAATCAGGAACGTTAGATACTACTCTTAATGATTTGCGTATTAATATTAAAAAGGAACTTGAGTTTAACGATAAAATACGCTCCGCGTTAATTTATCCTGCATTTATTTTTGTCGTTTTTATTATTGTTATGGTTGTAATCCTTATTGTCGTAATTCCAAAAATCTCAACAGTTTTTTCTCAGTTAAATGTTACTTTGCCTTTACCTACTAAAATTCTAATTTTTCTTTCAAATGCACTTCTGACATACACAGTACCAATTATAATTTGTATTGTACTTTTTGCCGGTATTATTTTTTACCTTTTTAAGAAGAACAGGACTATTTTTGTTCATATGTTTACATCACTTCCTATGGTATCAGGCTTAACCCAGCAAATTGATTTAACGAGATTTACCAGGAGTTTGTATTTATTATTATCTGCAGGAATTCCGATAACGACGGCTCTTGAGTTAACAGAAGGTGTTGTAGTTAAAAAAAATATCGCAAATGCAATAAAGCATGCCAAAAATTATGTGTATGGCGGTAAAAAATTATCGGAAGGGTTTAAAGATTCTAGTAATGTGATACCTCCTATTATGATAAAAATTATTGAAGCAGGTGAAAAAAGCGGTTCATTGGATAAATCTATGCTTGATGTCTCAGAATTTTTAGATTACCAGGTATCAGGGTCACTGAAAACTCTTACTGCATTAATTGAGCCAATTATGGTCGTTGGCGTAGGAATACTGGTGGGGGGAATGATGATGTCAATTATTGCTCCTATTTATCAAATGATTGGTCAAATCGGGACTGCGAATTAAGGAAAAACTGGATCATTTATAATATTTTTATATTGTAATCGTTAATTTTTATATCTGCATAAATTAGTATAAAACGCTCTGCTATCGTTTGAGCAACTACCATTCGATGCGTAATAATAGCAATTTATCTAATTCTAAAACAAGTAGATCAGTAAACAATCCTGATACTGATATTACTTTGCTATGGTCTTTATGCCTGCTTTTTGTTAAATTCTATCCTAAATCGAAGAACAAAACGACTTTACAAGCCAGCTAATCTAGATTAATATAAAACTATGACTTGGCAAATACAAGATGCAAAAAATAAATTAAGTGAAGTTGTTGATACAAGTATTAGTAAAGGACCTCAAATAATAAGTCGTCGCGGACGTAATACGGCTGTTGTTATAAGTTATAAAGATTACCAACGATATATTATCAATAAAAGAGACCTTAAAAAAACTTTGATGGCTAGTGGATTCGATGAACTTGCTATTACGCGCGACAAAGCAACTTCAGGTAGAGCTACTGATTTCAAAATATGATTAATTACTTATTAGATACAAATGTTCTCAGAGAAAGTTCAAAAAAAATACCCAATAGGGGATTTATGGAATGGTTTTTAGTTACTAACGAATTAAATCTTTATACTTCATGCTTAGTATTAGGTGAGATTAAAAAAGGCATAAGCTTAAACATTGATAGTAAAAAACGGAATAGTTATAACTTACGGCTTGCTAAAATTATTGACAATTTTGAAGATAGAGTTATAAATATTGATACAGAGGTAAGCTTATTGTGGGGTGATCTTATTGCTTCTGGTCAACGATTAGGCAAAACACCACTCATAATCAACTCTCTTATTACAGCATAATGCATTCATAATAATTTAATTCTAGTCACACGAAACGTCAAAGATTTTGAACAATTTACTGATTTAAAGGTTTTTTGCCCTTGGACTTCAAGTTCTAATATAGAATAATTACAGAGTAATATACCTTCCGTTTACTTATAAACGGTGATTCATGATCAGCACAAAAATTTCATAACCTTATATAAAGATTTCGTAGTGTATGCTACTTGAAAAAAGTTCCATTTTCCACATTCTCCCACTATCCAAGTTTTTTGACCTCTTGTTTAGTGATTAGCCACAAATTGCGAGAGAATGTCCTCATTACACATCTATTACCTTTTACAGCATTCACCTCTTACATCGTAAAAATATACTTATATATAGATAAGTTCAGGTGCAAAAATCAAAACGACAGACCCGTTCGCCTATTTAAGGGATTACCTTGAGTAGAAATCGACGGGATTTGTCATTGATATTACTAACAACACTAATAGTATTATACAAAATATGTCTTTTATACTTACGTTGATCGGTACTGCTTTTAAGTAGTATACACAAGCTAAACCTCAAATTTTTGCTTCAGCGTTTTTCATCGACATAACTAATAGTTTTTATATTAAATATATATGTAATTAGTTTTAATAGGCTAATTTAACTAATCCAAGAGCATACCATTTCGTATCTGAATTTATCATCATCTATGTAAATAACGAAAGCGATGCTCTTTTTTTTATGCCAAAAATTTATACAATAAAAGTTATCTGTTGCAAAGTTATATTTAATCCAGCAATAATGAATATGTGGTCTACTTTTTAAAAAAATTTTGCAGAATACAAATACAACAGGGGCAAATGTTAGTTGAGCTCATAATGGCAATTGGAATTGCAGCTGTTATACTGCCGGCATTATTAACCGGATTATATGCATCTAGTAATTCAAAACCGCAGCAACAGCAACGGGCACAGGCTGTGGCATTACTGCAGCAAACGGAAGCTGCAATACGTAGTATAAAAAGTTCAAGCTGGTCGACATTTTCAAATGATGGTACCTATCATTTAGTAATATCTGCCAATCAATGGACACTTGCTGCAAATGCAAAAACAACAAACGGTTTTACTCAAGCGGTAGTTATTAGTGATATTTATAGAAATTCATCAGATGCAATAGTTTCAACAGGTGGTACTCTTGATCCATCAACTAAGCAAGTGACAATTACCATATCATGGAGCCAGCCAATGAGTACAAGCATATCTGATTCATTTTTACTTGCCCGTACTACAGATTTTACCTATACCCAACAAACTCAATCAGATTTTTCTGCAGGGACATTATCCAGTACCCAAGTGCAGCCGTATAATAGTAATGGCCAAGTTGAATTAGGTGCCGGAAATGCAAATTGGTGCACTCCGCAGAATTCAATAGTTAATACACTGACACTTCCCACAACCGGAAATTCGATAACTGCTGCAACAGGATCTGCATATATAGGTATGGGGAACGGGACAAACGGTCCGGTTTTTGCCAAAGTTGCCATAAATACACCATTACCTCCGGGAAGCCCTTCCGCCTCACTGGTTGCAACGTACACGGCAACTGCTCAAACAAATGCAGTTTACAGTGATGGTACATATGCGTATTTGGCGGTAAATGGTGCAACTAATCAGGTCGTAATATTAAAAATATCAAGTACACCCTATACACTTACTAAAACTATAACGCTGCCTTCAGGTACCAATGCAAACGGTATTTATGTATTCCAAGGCTTGTTATACGTCACAAGTTCTAACATATTATACGTGTACAATATAAGTAATATAACAAGCCCTGTCCTTGAAGGGTCTGTCCAAATGTGGTTGGGGACCGGGAATACTCCTCTGGCAAAACAAGTTATCGCACAGACGTATAACGGCAATATCTATGCATTAGTTGGAACCGCAAATACATTGTTCGGTCTTCAGAAGTTTTTAGTAACCTCTGGAGGTGCTTCTTTACAGCTGGTCGGGGTTTCTAATTTATCCTGGCAGCAAGCATCTGAAGGTCTTGCAGTAAGTCCCGATGGAACCCGCGCATATATCGCATTTGACCAGGGAGCTGGTCCATTTTCAAAGGGATTTTTTATTGTTGATACCTCTCCTGCAGACCCTCCATCTTGGTGGCCGTTTCCGAATTGGTACAGCATAATTGGCACCTATAACGGCGGAAACACTGATCCTGACGGGATGGCTGTAATGACTGCATATAATAAGGCTTTATTAGTGGGCTCAGGAGGATCAGATCAATATCAGGTCATTGATATCTCAAATGAGGATGATCCTGTCTACTGCGGAGGTCTTGCTCTCTCATCTGCTGCAACAGGTGTAACAGGGATAACCGACCAATATAATAATGTATATTCCTATTTGATAGACGGGGAATCAAAAAATCAATTTAAGATTATTGAGGGCGGAAATGGAGGGACCTATGCAGCCACTGGCACGTTTGTATCGAGTACCTTTAATCCCGGTTATTCGGCAGCATATAATTATTTTTCAGCATCAGTAAACCAGCCTGCAAATACTACAATTGAACTGCAAGTTGCATCTGCACCGCCACTGAATGGCAGCTGCACGGGGGCGTCATTTAATTATATCGGCCCTGATGACACTTCAAATACCTATTTCACCCCGAATGGCAGTACTATATCAGGGACTGTTCCATTTGGAACGTATAATACCACTTATCAAAATCCTGGTCAGTGTTTTAGTTATAAAGTATTATTGTCAACGACGAACACAAGCGTAACACCGTCATTGTATTCAATGACAGTTAATTATTCACAATAAACTATAAAATAAATAAAAATATGATTGAAGACGTAAAAAATACTATTGATACACATCCCTGGATTTTAATGGCTGCACCGATTCTGATTGTCGGAATCGTTGCATATTTCTTTTTAACTACATTACATACCAGCCCCACACAAGAAACACCTCCTCCTAATATTGTGTCTACGACACAAATTAATGGAAAAGCAGCAACATCTCAGCCAGAAAATGCACAAAATCCACAAACTACGCAGAATTCCGGATTTAATGCCTTTGCTTTTATATTACGCTTACTTGGTTTAAGCTCATCACCCACAACGCAAACGACAAATGCAACTTCACAACATTCTGCTGGAACCGGCCAACAATCTTCTCAGTCATCTCAAACAGGGACTAATACAAACCAAAATACAAATGCAACAGGTACAAATGGTTCAGGCCAGTCAACTCCTCAAAATGCAAATTCCGGAACCGGTGGAAGCGGAAATAGTTCGTCAACAGGCTCCGGCGGGAGTTCTTCTAACCAGGTTCCGATTATTTTTAAATCACCTGATGGAGGAACGCAGGAATATTATCCCCCAACAACGCCACCGGTTTCTGTTACCTGGGGAAGGTACGTTAATGCAGATGACAGGTTTTCCATTGATTACCCGTCGAATTGGCAGGTCGTAAAAACCCAATATAACGGGCATGAAGGTATATCGTTGTACCTTCCCGGGACCGATCCAACCGACCCAAATGCACAATATATCGGTTTTGGCACTGCAAGTTATTATTTACTGCCTGCAGTAAATTCTTTGGAAAGTACGTATACGTATGGAATTACTGTCGGGTCGACTAATGGTACGATGTATACACAAGGAGTTTTAGGTAATGGTTCTGTTGCTGCGGTTTTTTCTTATGAACAGGGATCGTTCGGACTTGGGAGTAATGTGAGTGATCCTGATTTTATTTATGTCTATAACTATATGTTGCAATCATTAACATTCGGACCACAATAAATATGATCAAAAAACTACGATTTCTAAAATTACATAACACAAATACAGTTGGTATGACTCTTGTCGAATTAGTACTGTATATGGGTCTACTTATCCTTCTTATTTCAGTCTTAAGTTCAATTTTCAGTGCGATAATTGATGTCCAGTTAAATTCCACGTCAGTATCAAGTGTTGACCAGGATGGAAATTTTATACTCGCAAAACTTACGCATGATGTCGCATCATCCAGTGCAATTCTTGTACCGCTAAATCCCGGAACGGTTACAAATACTATGCAAATTACAATAAATTCTATAAACTATACGTATAGCATTAATAGTTCAAATAATTTGCAAATTGTAAATAACAGTACAAACGCGACAGATGTGTTAAATAGTTATAATACACAGGTATCGGGTTTAACATTTACCAGAATTGGTACTGGCGGTAACAGTGATACGGTTCAAGTATCATATACGATAACAAGCAGAATAAGAGAACGGGCAGGAGAGTACGAAACTAAAAGTTTTACAACAAGTCTTGGAGAAGATTAGAAAAACTAATGAATGGGAAATATAGTCATAACTGCTAAAAAAAGCAGAAATTCACAAAATGAATTAAAACAGCAGTTTTTATTAACTGGATATGAACGCGGGCAAGCATTAATTACATTGCTTTTTTTTACTATTGTCGGAATTACTATAACTTCTGCTGCAGTTGTTATGATTCTTGTGAATTCATTAAGCGGAACAAAACAACAGCAGGGTGAAATAGCATATGATATTGCCCAAAGTGGTGCTGAAAACGGGTTATTACGCCTGATTCGTAACCCGGCATATACCGGTGAGACAGTATCAATTGGCAACGGATCAGCGACAATTACAGTTACCGGGAGTGGAACTGTTGTAAGTCCATTTGTTATTTTATCCAAGGGCACGATTGGATCTTTTATGCGTGAAGAACAAATAACAGCAACCTATCAGAATAATTTATTAACAGTTACTAAAAGAGGAGAGGCGTATCAATAATGACAGGAAGAGCAAGTGTTATATATATACTGAAGGATAAATTTCAATTTTATTCTTCATTTGATGGAAAAATTTATGAATTCCGTTTTGTACCGGAAATAATCCGTGATCTTGACGTAGTCAATGGAGGACTTTTGGAAAACCTCATTAAAGTATTTATTACAAATAGTAAACTTGCTCCATCAAATATTGTTATCGTCCTTGCAGATAGTGCCTATTTCTCAAAAGATTTTGTCATACCACCTCAGCAGAAACCTGCTACTAACCAGCGTACCATCACCCGTGAATTATTACAGAAAAACGCTGAAGAATTTGTTGAGCACGTGCCGTTTGATAATGTTGTCAGTAAAATAATACCAATAAAAGACGGTTTAAAAGTGTGCGCAACAAATAAAGATTTTTATGAAGCAATCGCAATTACTCTTGAACATATGGGATTTATTGTTGAATGTGTTGTGCCAGGCGTTGTTTTAGGGAACGGGTTAAGCCTTAGACCTATTCTTGATCCTGCAATGGCAAATTTGATATTGCAAAAAATTAATGGTGTTAAGGAATATAATATGTTGGGTCAGCAAGTATTCCAGCCTCAGGTAAAACAGGAAACCGAAGATGTAGACGAAGTAGAACTTGAGCGCATGCAAAGTAAAAAATCCAATAAAAAACGGTTATACGGAATGGTTGGTGTATTATTCAGTTTAGTAATTGTTCTTGTTATCGTATTTGTCCAAAATGAACAGCCGGCAAATACCCCTAAGCCTACAGTTTCAGCGAATGTTCCTAACCCGACACCTGTTATTAACAAACCGGTAGTCCTAGCAACAATTGTCCCGACTACTGAGTTTGCTATTTCCCCAAATATTACTTCAACACAAAATTTAACAGTTGAGATTGTCAATACATCACCCTCGGGAACTATAGCCCAAGAATTACAGGGTGATCTTGATACGTTTAAATTTAAAAGCGTAAGTCTGCAAACACAAAGCCCAATTGGAAGCTCAGGTTCGTTAGTCTCATTTGCTCCTGATGTTGACCAAACAACAAAAGATGCAATAGTTGCTGAAATGAAAAAATATGAGAGTAATGTTATCGTTCAGGATCAAAAAGTTGGTAATTTTGATATTTCTATTATCCTCGGCCAGTAAATTCAAAAAGTAGTACCTATTGATACTCTTGACAACTGCAGGTAATGTTGAGATTATAAATGTGCATGTCAGTATATTCTAAAATTAAGTTGTTATATAACAAAAGAGAAGCAAACCGTGGTTTTACCCTCATCGAGCTTTTAGTCGTTATCGCAATTTTAGCAGTACTTTTAGCAATTACACTTATTGCTATAAATCCTGCACGGCAATTTGGCCAGGCAAATGATACAAAACGAAGAAGTGATACCGTTGCAATTTTAGATGCAATAGACCAGTATGCAGCAAATAATGCCGGCAACTTTCCAACTGATATTACAAATATGGCGACCGGCTCAGCAATTACTCTTAATAATGTTAATTTCCCAAATACTTGCTCTCAGTTAGTAACAACGTATATCTCAGCACTTCCTGTTGATCCCTCAGCAGCAGGGAATACCTCTCCAAACGGCACTTCAGGAATAACAAGCTGTGGGACAACTCCGTGGAATACCGCATATACTGTGTATAAAGATGCGAGTAATAGGATCACAATTGCAGCCCCGAATGCATATTCAGGTTCCATTTCAGTAACCCGGTAAAACAACGCTTCAATAAAAACCCCGACACAAAAAAATCTTTGCTATACTTTCAAAATGGTAGACATAATAGCAAAAATAATTAAATCTATAAAACCTTTTGACAATGAAGAAAAATTACATAAAGAGAATAGTCTCCGTTGGGTACAAAGCGGCAAAGAGATATTCAGAACAGCAAAGCCCGATGTGCCTAAAAAACATTTAGTTGCATATTTTGTCCCCATTGATTTAAAGACTAAAAAACTACTTCTTATTAATCATCTAAAATCCGGATTATGGCTTCCTCCGGGAGGCCATGTTGAAAAAGATGAAAATCCCATTGATACTGTTAAGCGTGAGATGCAGGAAGAATTATATTTACATGCAAAATTTATCAGCACAAAGTCTTTTTTTATTACCATAACTATAACAATCAATATAGACGCAGGACACACAGATGTGAGTCTATGGTATCTTGTTTATGGAGACAGCACAAAAAAATATGAATATAACACACAAGAAATGTCAGGATATGCATGGTTTACAACCGACGAAATACAAGGAAAAAATACATTCAAATATGATCCGCATATGAAACGATTTGTTAAGAAGCTATTACAAATTTACTGAGGTTTTATTTCTTTTTCTTTTTAGATTTTGTTGTTTTAGTTTTTGCCGGTGCTTTATGTGATGTCTGACTTGTGAGATACAAAAGACCGACTAAAAAACCTCCTCCAACTATTGCAAAAATAACATAATTTTGCAGTGCATTCGGATCCTGGTACAAATACGTAGCATTCGTAACAAATTTATAAAATACAACAAAAGCAATTGCAAGGATTAGAATTGCTATAACAGCTTTTGCATTCGCATAGTGATGTTCTTTATGCTTCATACATATATTATAGACAGATCAGTTCACTTTCTGTCAAGTGGGAATTCCACCTTTGTAGTTTTGAGATCAATAAATTTTATAGGTAAAAATCTTTATTATTAGTATTTTTTTTCTCTTTCTATATACCACTATTAATACATTGCACTTTTACAAAGTAATAAGTATATTAGAGATAAGGACCGCATTTAATGTGCGTGTTGTTGTGGTAGTGTAATACATGAGACAGAATAAAACGAAGAAATTTTTAGCAATAATTTTATTGTTCATAACGAGCCTTTCAAATCTGGCAACACCGGTATCCTATGCTGCACAAAGTGTGGTAGCTTCTTTGCCCCCACCAGCAAAGCCGCTGCCAAATACCCCAACACCAACTCCCTCCTGGGAACAGAATACGGGAAGTGTATTAGGGGACTCAACATCACTCTTAACGGTTAATGCACCCTCATCTGGGGAAGTTGATGGGACGCTGGGATCTGCAAGCAGACGGGTTCCGATACGGATGCAGGAGTTAGCGCAGAAGGTATACCAGACAGATGAAGATGTGGTATTAGGAGTAACAAATCCAGATAATGATCCGTTTACAACAACAGTGGTGAATGCAAAAGGGCAGAATGTTTCTATACCGGTAACAGAGTCAAATGATGGGACAACAACTGAAGTATCACTGACCGGGTCAAATGAGATTACGCCGGGAGTGTATACGATAAAAGTGACAGATGACCAGGGGGATGTAACGACACAGGATTTCACGTGGGGGGTACTGGCACTGAATACGGATAAATCGATGTACCATCCGGGGGAGAAGGCAGATATATCAATGGCAGTATTGGATGATGAGGGGAATATGGTATGTGATGCTTCTGTAACATTACAGATACAGAATCAGGCAGCGCACATAACGGATACGCTGTCAACAAATACAAATACCGCATCAGCCAGTGCAGATACGATACAAGTAAATCCGCAGTGTCAAACACATGATTTTTCATTAACACCGGATTACCAGGCATCCTACACATTTGCAAAAGCGGGGACGTATTCTTTGCAACTAACAGCAACGACCCAGGCAGGCTCACATAGCATAACAACAACAATACCGGTGACAAATGACATAGCATTTGATGTACAACGGGTAAGTGCGACCCGTATCTATCCCCCCAATACATATCCGATGACGATAAATATTAAAGCAAACAGGGATTTTACGGGGACAATAACAGAGACCGTACCGCAGGATTTTACGATAACACCGGCAACAGAGTCAGCGGTACTGACAGAGGGAGAAAGTGGAGTAACACCACAATCGTATACGAATATGCAGACAGTGTACTTAAATTCTACTGATCCGGGGGCACAATTGCAGGAAGCGATTAATGCATCAGGATCAGGGGGGTTAGTGAATCCGTTTCACGGGTACTATCCGATCACGCAAGGATTTGGAGCACAGATGACAGACCCGACCCTGCAGGCATTTTATACACAGTACGGGTTAGCAGGGCATGACGGGGTAGATTTCGGGTTACCGATGGATACACCGTTGTATGCAGTGGATGATGGGAATGTTATTTGGTCAGGGCCGGGGGATTATGGAATAACGATCATTATTCAGCATGGGTGGGGGGAGAGTTATTACGGGCATTTATCAACAACAGCAGTAACGGTGGGGACCCATGTGACAAAAGGGGAATTGATTGGGTATTCAGGGGAATCAGGGGAAGCAACGGGGCCGCATTTGCATTTTGGGATACGGCCGAATAATCCGGATCTGAAGAACGGGTATTATGGGAAAGTTGATCCCCTGCCGTATTTACCGTATGACAACCAGGATGCACAAACACTTGCAACAATAGATCCGAATATCAGCTTACCGGGAGAAGGCCAAGGACAGACAGTATTATCAGCATCAACAGCTGCAACAGTTAGTCCACAGACACCAACGCAACAACCAACACAGAATCCAACGCAAGTTCCAACACAAACAGAGACACCAACAGTAAATCCATCAACAAGTGTGCTACCCAGTGCAAGCCCATCAGGAATAACAACAGAGACACCAACACAACCGATAAATCCGACACCGACTACAGAGGAGATACCGACAACAACAGTAACACAATCGACAACACCACCTGCGAATAGTACCTTTACGGTCATAAACAAACAGATATTGTTAAGTGAGGAATTGGATAACAGTTCACAGACAGATAAGGTAAAGGTACTCACCTGGAATGTGACACTTAAGAAAGGGGAAACAACCACCTTAGGGTATGATTACCAGATACCACGAGTGAGTCCGCAGTTTTATCTATTGGGACCATTGCAATTTTATGCAAAGAATGGCACTGTAATATTTCAGGAGCAGCGGTCCTGGCAGCTTGCATCAGATGATGTGGGAGTTGAGTGGTACAGTAATACAAATCCAACAACCTGGAACGGATATTCCTGGCAATACAGAAAGAAAATTGATATTAGCCATAATGAAGTTGTTACAACACCATCAATAGATAACCAAAGTGTTGCCAACCAGCCAAGCTCAGTCCATATCTTAAACTGGAACCATACAGTTGGAAATTATCCCAACAGACTGTTAATTGTTGTTGTTACTGATTGTCAAGGTTCCCTAAATACATATTCTTCAGTCACCTATGGCAATCAGACTATGACCCATTTGCCAGGGGCCAGTGTAGAAATAAATAGTAATGCTGGTGACGAGGAGATGTATTATCTTGTTAATCCGAATGTAGGGACAAACCAGATAGTCGCAACAGAGAATACAGCTAATTCGTGCGTTGATGGGACAGCAATATCATTGTATAATGTTAACCAATCAAACCCCTTAGGTACCCCTGGAACAGCAGGTTCAGTAGCAACAACCAGTGTTTCAAATCCAATAACTACTGTGGCTAACCAATTAGTCGTTGACGCATTATTTACTGGTAACGGAGTTCCAACTGATACGTTAACCCCTGGTGCAGGACAAATTCCAATTTGGACTACTTCAGGCTTTGGCTACGGGTCTTATAAAACTGCAACTAGTACTAGTACAACCATGTCATGGACCATTTCACCTGCTGATGATAGTGAAGATATTGCTGTAGGGGTTAATGGGCAATTAGGTACTGCTATTACATCTGCCCCGAGGCAGTATAACCCGATATTCATGGATGATGGGGGACAGGCAACTAATACCAATGGCGGAACACAATTTATAACAACTAACGGAGGATTCTGGACTGGAGATGCTGATACAGGTAGTTCTGGTTTAAGTTATGACACTTCAACGGCATATAATGGGCCTGGATCAATTAAATTTGTAAATTCTACAGCTAGTGACCCATATATGTTTAAAAATGGGATCTTGTCAGATACAGGTCGGCGCATTTCTGCATATGTAGATATTAACAGCTATCCGTCAGCGAATAATCCCATAATTACTGCAAATAATTCCGGAGGAACCGCAGTCATTTCAGTAGGTATTACCTCCGCGGGGGTACTTGAAGTTATGAATAACAGTTCAGTACTTATTGGTACCGCCGGTCCGACTTTACATATAAATACATGGTACCGGATAGATGTGTCATATAATGTAACCAGTACAACTATATATAATATCAATGTTTATCTTAATGGTAATTTGGTTATCGGGCAAAATAATACCGGTACTTTGAGTGGCACAGGAACTGTAAATTTTTATATCGGGTGGGATAATAATGATAGTGTAGCGGTTATGCATATGCAAGATATTTATGTGGATGGTGATCCTGATCTTACAGATGTTGGCAATGTCCAGGTTACCGCAAAACTGCCGATTTCAAATGGTGCACAAAATTCTCAATTTACTTCTTTTGGTACCCCGACGGGAGATACAGTTTGCACAGTAGGGACCCATTGTGAATGGGTGAATGAACGACCCGCAAACGCGGCCGAATATTTGAAGTCAACAGCAAACGCCCAATCAGAAAATTTTACTATACAAAGCGCGTCACAAGGAGATGTGAATATTTCTAATGATACTATTATTGGGGATCAGGCCTGGGCATATTTACATTCAACAGCGGCATGTTCAGCAGGTGATGTTGCTCAAATTACAAATAATGGAGCAAACTCTTCAATTACATTACCAACATCAAATACTGTGATAGCAACAGATTCAGCTATGACCACATACCCTTCAGGTACAACGGCAATTGGTATTAACACATGTACGGCAGGGACGGCTCCGACAATCGAGTATTTAGAAACAGGAGTACAAATAGCCTATTTAACTTCTCCTCCATCAAATGTTACTTTTATTGATTCTGGTGGGGCTGCGACAGGTGGCACTCAATTGTATTCCGGTACTACGGTAAATTCTACCGGTGCAATAAGTGTTCAAACATCACCTACAGAAAATGGTCCTGATTCAATTGAATCTAATGCTGGTGCTTCGGGTGGAGAAGCGATTGTATATAAACAAGGAGTTCTTCAGGATAGCGGTAGTCGTGTTTCGTTTTATGTAAATTTTTCAACTTTTCCATCGGCTACTAATACAAATCAATTCTTTGCAGCTGCGCAATATGCATTAGGAAATGCACCGTTTACTCTTGCTGTCTCAAACACAGGAGTGCTAGAGGTACAGACTGGAAGCGGTACGCAGATTGGATCTAGCGGACCTACATTATCTACCGGTCAGTGGTATAGAATCGCTGTTGCTTATACAATTAACAGTACTGCTGCGTACAATATTCGGGTATACGTTAATGGGAAACTTGGAATATCAATAACGAATGGATCAGCATTAAATGTAGTCGGGTCTGATGTGTTAGTGTTAGGTTGGGAACAAACCAGTAAAGGATCACCACTTGCATATTATGATGATATATATGCTGATAACGGAATGGATCTTCAAGATCCGGGTAATATTCATGTAACTGCAAAGCTACCTTTCTCCAATGGCTCAACAAACTCGTTTTCAACCAATGGATCTGCCAGTGGTTATGGATCAGGTAATGCATCATATGTAAATGAGCGTCCCATTAATACCTCAGACTATTTGGATAGTACAGGTGTTGGACAAACAGATGAATACAGTGTTGAAGGTGCATCACAAGGTGATATTAATATCTCTACCTATTATCCTATTGCTGATGAAGATTGGGTTGATGCTGAAGAGGCAAGTGCCGGCACGTGTAGTATGCCCTCAATAATTAATAATGGTTACACTACTCCGATTGGATTAACCACAACGACTTATGCAGCTTTTACTAATACATATCAGAATTCATCATATCCGGCAGGTAACACCGATGTCGGTATGACTTCATGCACTAAAACCGGTGATACAACAATTAATTTAGCAGAGGCTGGAATGGAGATTGCATATACAACTACTGATCCGAATTCGTTGACTAATTACCCCGTTCTTATAAACGAGGCCACTGATTCAAGTTTACAAAATAATGCACAGTCAAGCGCGAATGATATTATCTTTACCGATTCAACCGGTGAGACCCTTTTGCCATTCCAGATAGAGGACTATACCAGTGCAAACGGATCCCTTCAAGCCTGGGTAGGTATTCCTGCTTTATCTGCTGACAACGATACAATTATTTATATGTATTATGATAATCCTGCGCAATCTACAAGCCTTGCAAATGCAAACGGAATCTATGATGGGGCTTATCAGGGAGTCTACCATTTTGGCCCGACAACAATACCTGGTTCAACTCTATCAGTTGCCGATTCTACTTCTAATGCTAATAATGGTACTAATAATTCGGCAACTTATAATTCAAGCTCAGAAATCGATGGTGGTGTAGATTTTAGTAGCTTAGGGCAATTTATAACAGTTGCAGGATCGAGTGTTAAAGTAACCGGAGATAAAACTGTTGAAGCTTGGGTAAATACTACTTCCTATGCATTTGATACGGGTAGTTCAGATAGACGGTTTGTGTTCGATAATATGGATGGGACAAATGCTTATCAGTTAACTACGGCAAATTCAAGTGATGGTCTATCAGGAAACGGCTGGTTTTGGGTAGTAAATGACTCAACAGGACAACATTACGAGGATACAACCGCTTACAATGCAACTAATACATGGTATTCTATGGCTGGTACCTATCAGGCTGCATCCCATACCTTGGAATTATATGTAAATGGGTCGAATGTAACATCATTTACTTCAGGATTCACCGATGGCACAGGAACTTCAGGTTCATTATATATGGGTGAACGTGATGATAGTGAAGGAAGAGTAACTGGGGATGAGGATGAGGTAAGAATTTCAAATGCAGTTCGTCCAGCCTCATGGCTTGCAACTGAATATACCAATGAAAGTACACCATCAAGCTTTTACACCCTCGGGAATGTCGAAACTGATATTTATGCTCCAATCGTTAGCCAACTATTACGACACGGACAATTTTTCGGTACACAAGGTGTTGAAAGCGGTGTGTTACAACCGTTCATGTATTAAGGGTTTTCATATTACAATTATTTAAAATACTGCTGATAAAAAAAATCTTTAATACATCTGAAATATATAGACATAGTTAGTGATGGGTTTTCTTACAATAA
>Ga0206821_10053_pt1 | contig 28286 bp, 28 predicted proteins | sample Alteio_BWOrgCont_85_FD_152860 | JGI IMG/M metagenome (GOLD analysis project Ga0206821, IMG submission 152860) | Enriched cells from forest soil in Barre Woods Harvard Forest LTER site, Petersham, Massachusetts, United States -... | ecosystem: Environmental > Terrestrial > Soil > Temperate forest >...
GCTCGCAACTGCGCCTACGCTAGATTGAATCTAACACTTGATGCCCGCGTCTGACGACGGGCGATGATTTGTTGGGATCGGCGACCAAGTCTATCGGCGATAGTTATGAGGGAGCGAAACCGTTGGAAGCGGCGGGATGATCGCTGCAGGGCATCAGCTGCGGCTTTTGCGTGGGTCCGACGGCCCACAGTCGGCAGCAGAGTCCGCCGTCCCGTGAGCATGCTCCGACGGCCAACACGTCACCCGCTCGGAATCGTGGCTATTGATTGACAGTCAAATTAAACCGCCAACCGAGCAATCTCTTCAACCCGACGGTATCCTGATCGGGGACACGAGGACAAGGCGACAGGAACACAACTTATCATAGTCGAAATGCTCTGTTCCTAAAGCCGTATGTCCGCCTGACCTGGCTCAAGGACATATTTCAAATCATATATAACAGCCCCATTCTTGCCAAAGGCTCGGATGCGTTCGCCGCCCATAGCACTAAATTGCGCATGAGCAACGGCGAGAATGATTCCGTCATATGCATCCACCGCCGGCTTCTCAACTAACGACAAGCCGTGTTCACGCTCTGCTTCATCTTTACTGACCCAAGGATCGAACACATCGACAGAGACATTATAGGCAGCGAGTTCGCGCACGATGTCGACCACACGAGTGTTCCGCAAATCGGGGCAGTTTTCCTTGAAGGTGAGACCCATCACTAAGACTTTCGCGCCGTCGACATGGATGCGACGCTTCAACAGAGCTTTGATCATTTGAGAGACGACATAGGCACCCATGCTGTCGTTTAGTCGCCGTCCCGCGAGAATAATCTCGGGGTGATAGCCGATCGCCTCTGACTTGTATGTCAGATAATATGGATCGACGCCGATGCAGTGACCGCCGACCAAGCCGGGACGAAATGGCAAAAAGTTCCATTTTGTGCCAGCCGCTAGCAAGACTTCTTCCGTGTCAATGCCCATTCGATTGAAGATGATCGCTAACTCGTTGATCAACGCAATGTTAAGATCGCGTTGGGTATTTTCAATGACTTTGGCAGCTTCGGCGACTCTGATGCTCGGCGCCTTGTGCGTCCCCGCGGTGATGATCTCAGCATAGAGGGCGTCGACGAACTCAGCGATCTCAGGCGTCGAGCCTGAAGTGACCTTTTTAATCGTCGCCAGTCGATGCAGCTTGTCGCCGGGATTGATACGCTCTGGGCTGTACCCAGCGAAAAAATGCTCATTGAATGTCAGGCCAGAGACCTGTTCCAAAATTGGCACGCATTCCTCTTCAGTGGAACCGGGATAGACTGTCGACTCGTAAATGACGATATCCCCAACTTTCAGTATTTTGCCGACCGAGTACGAAGCTTTGACCAGGTGCGTGAGGTCGGGACGCTTGTGTGCGTCGATCGGCGTTGGAACAGTGACAATGTACACATTGCAGTCGGCAAGGTCAGCTAACTCGCGGGTGAAGCGCAAGCGATTTGCGGCACGAATCTCTTCGTCAGATACTTCGAGCGTCGAGTCTTGACCCGCCTTTAGCGCTTCAATGCGGTGGGCGTTGATGTCGAAGCCTATGACGTCGCGTTTCTTGCCAAATTCGACAGCCAGCGGCAGGCCAACATAACCGAGCCCAATGACACCAATCCTCGTGTTACCTAGACAGCGCGTTGAAACCATCACCCGAGTTTTTCTGCATCTGAGGATTTGGAGAAGCGCTCGTCTTCGGGCCATGGGATCTGAAGCCAGGCCATCAACAGCTCAATCTTCCGCTTGGGTTTTTCGCCCGCAGATCAGCTCGCGCCAATCGGCGTGGGGACTGGTTCTGAGCACCTTCCGAGATTTCTGGGAGCTACGCGACGCCAGGTGTTCCAATTATTTTCATCGACGAATTTAGTTTTTTGATCTTGCCGCCGCGAAATCGCAAGCTGCCGCACTTCGGGTGAATCCCTTCACCCAAAGCCCAACGACGCGTGGCGCGACCGAAGACCAGGCCTCCGCCAAGGCGGCCCGATCAATCATCAGCGGCGTTTAGCCGCCCATGATGTTCAGCAATAGGCGAACACGCCTCTTGCCGTCGAGGCGCTCTAGCACGCCAAGGCCGCTCACAAACAAGATCAGGCCGCCGCCAAGGCGGCCCGATCAATCATGAGCGGCGTTTGACCGCCCATAATGTTCAGCAATACCCGAACACGCTTCTTGCCGTCGAGGCGCTCAAGCACGCCAAGGCCACCCGCAAATGGACCTGCCACAACCCGCACGGCCTGCCCAACGCGTAGGTCGGCGCCCAAAACGACACAGCCGGACACGTCGATCGCTCCGATAAGGGCTTGGACAACGTCGCCGGGAACCGGTACGGGCCGCTTTAGGGCGGTGAGCAGCCGGGAAACCCCCACGGTGCCGTTGATAGAATGCCAGCGATCCCGTTCAGTGTCGAAGATGACGAAGATGTAGCCCGGAAAGATAGGAGCCACGACTTGGCGTAGCTTCCGCGCGTGACGAACCGTCCTCCGAAATTGTGGGAAGAAAGGACGGAAACCCTGCGCCCGAAGGTGAAGTTCGGCAATCTTCTCCCGATGGTATAATGTTTGCGCGACGTACCACTGCTCTCGCCCCCGTAGTTTCAGGTAGTCGCTCGGCTCGCGCGCGCCCGCGACATCCGTCAATTTGACACTCCAATGTCAAAGTCTTGGCTTGACGCAAGATCGAACCCCTTGAAGGGCAAAGTCAATTTCACAGCTCCATCTCGGCTCATGAATGAAGCCCCTGTTCCCGCGCGATGACCACATATCCTAAGTCTCCTGTGCGGGCAACAAGCGTATCGTGAGTCCTGCGCGGGCAATAAGTGAAATCCCATAACGATTCCGTGGTAATTTTCGACTCAGCTTCCAAGTGCAAGAACTTCAATGAACCACGAGAAGCGTGTTTCGCCGCCGGGAAGTGCCCCCGCCTATTGTGCGTGATCTGATCGGCTTCTCCTTGGCCACCTCTGCGGAAACGAAAACTCCGGGGCGGGGGCGCCTCAAATTGTAGCGCGGCGCACAGGCAAAAAAGGGTTTCCAGCGCCATTGTGCGAAGCGGATAGTCCCAAAGGGAATGGATGAGCAAAAGCCACATCGCAATCACTCCCGCGCGCGCCTGTCGTCCTTTAACGGCGTCTTCGCGCACAAAGGCGCGATATGTGGACGCGCCGAGCCACGCGATGAAGCCGAGCAAAAGCAGCAGGGACGCCGCGCCGCCTTCCAAGAGCGTCTCAAGCAAATCGTTATGGGCGCGGTTGACGAACTCGGGCACAAGATCGGCCGCTGCTTCGTGAAGCGGATAGACGCTAGAAAAGGTGCCTAGGCCCGCTCCAAACGGAAAGTAACTCTTTAACCCGGCCAAAGTGTTTGCGGCGATCCTCCATCGAAGATCTTCACCGAGATCTTGCTTTTCAAACCGCGATAAAATATGTAACAGCCCTAAGCCTATCGCGATAGGCAGAAGCGCAAGCGCAAACGTCCCCATCAACGCGAGCGTACGACGACGGCCCAGGACTGTGAGCTCAGGGGTTAAGACGAACGCAAGCGTCGCCGCGGCCGAAAGGCCGCCAAGGATCACTGCCGATCGCGAGAGTGTCAAGATTAGGGCAAACAAGAGCGCAGACGCGACGGCCGAGAGGATCGCAGCCAAGATAGCCGGAGATGGCGTCTGCGTTTCAGCTAGCGCCGCGGCGCCTAAAGGAAATAGGGCATATTCTAAAGCTGCGAGATGGTTATGATTGGCGAAAAAGCCGACGGCCGTCCCGGCATTGGTGAAAGTGTAGAAATAGGGGCCGCCGCCGAGCACCTGGAGCATTCCAAGCAGCGCGCTCGCGACCCCGATCCCTAGCGCAACGAGCAGCAAGCGTCGTCGCGCATCCGGCCCGAGGCTTAGTACGGCCAAGAATATGGCGACCGCGGGGAGCAGTGAGAGCAACGCGCGCCAAGTCTCGCTCGGGATCAGAGAAATCGGCCTCCACGATATCGGCGCTTGGGCGGTCGTCAGAATCTCCGCGACGAAATCCCGGCCGGGCAAGGCCTTCCACAATTCCGGCGGCAGCGGTATCAGCTGGAGGAACGGCAGGGCTATGACCCCAACAACGAGGGCAAGCGCAGAGGGGAAACTCTTTAAGAAAGGCATAGCGCGGGGCAGCGCCAGGGCGAGCAGCGGCAAAGACATGAGCTCCGGGATGGCTTCGGAGATCGGACCCTCGAACACGAACGACGCCGCGAGCACAGCGCAGGAAAACCAAAACACCAGATCTCTCAAGCTAGAAGCCTGTCTGACGTAATCAAGTTTTGAGAGAAGTATATACAATATGAAGTGGACATTTTGTCATCGTAGTACTGCATAACGTGTGTGCCCCGGCTCGATTTTTGCGTTACGGACCATTCTGCTGCTAGCCGCCTATTACGCCAAACTGTCGCGATCGACAAATGAAACATGAAGACCAACGATCGCCCGACTTTTGCAGCGGACCGCACAAGACAGCGAAAGGAGGACGAGATGCCGGGCGTCCGACTGGGCGTCGTCGTACCGCCTTCGTCGGCCGGATGGATCGGCGCCGCCACGACGACGCCGGTGTCGAGATCGACCGCGTGCTCCGGCTTGTAGATTCCACATGGGCGGTGAGGTTGGGAGATGACCGGCGCTCCAGCAGAGTGGATTGCCACACAACCCACTCAGGAGAGGAAAATGCCGAAAACATCCGACCGTTCCGAAGTTCCCGCCGCCGTTCACACCCGTATTGCCGCGATTCTCGACGCCGCCTATGCAGCCTACACGGCAATCAAGCTGATCCTCGACAATCATTCGCGCACATTTACAAGGAAGCAAAGGCTTGGCTCGCCGAGCAGCCGACCGACCGCGTCGAATTCACCTTCGCGCCCAAGCACGGCTCCTGGCTCAATCTCGTCGAGGGCTTCTTTTCCAAGCTTGCCCGCTCCGTCCTGCGCCACATCCGGTCGCACCGAAACAGCAACTCAAGGAGCGCGCATCATCGTCGCCATCGACGAGTTCAACCGTTCAACCGACATCCTGTCGTCATACTTGGTCCTATAAACTCGACACCGCCGCTTGATTTGGGTCGAATTTTGGAAACGATGAAGTAGTCACAGAGCCTGTTCTCTCTCTTCATTGCCTCCCTCGACCAAGCGGCGCGCGTCGAGCGCCGACCTATGCGCGATGACAAGGCTGTAAATACTTAAACCGGATTTCCTCTCAGGCCGGGAACGGCTCGGACGCTTGACCCCTCTATTCCGGGCCCTCCCGCGGTGAGCTTCTCGCGCTCCAAACCGAAGCCATCGCGGGCAGCCAGTTTTGGCCATCGAGTGTATCAGTTTCCACTGATTCCGCGACCTGTGAGACAACGTATCGGTCGCCAAAAAGCACAGTCGCAACGGTGTGCAAGATGATGCGCATGTCGAGCCAAACAGATGCGTTGCGGACATACCAGTCGTCCAGCCCGCCCTTTTCTTCCGCCGTAATTACCCTGCCGCCGTTAATCTGCGCCCAGCCCGTCACTCCGGGCTTTACCTGCAAGCGCAATTGACTCTCTTGCGGCTGATCGATCGGCAACAATGGACGAGGGCCGACGAAGGACATGTCACCAGTGAAGACATTCCACAGCTGGGGGAGTTCGTCGAGGCGCAGCCGCCGCAAAAATGACCCGAAACGTGAGGCTCGTTGATTCTCCTCGACAAAGTTACCAAGCTGATCGTACGGCGCATGGAGTGTACGAAACTTATAGATCAGGAAGGGCCGCCCCCGATATCCGAGGCGCTTTTGCCAGAAAATGACCGGCCAACCAAGGTCAATTAATATGCCAATCACGATTAGCATTGCGACCGGCGAAATTGCGATTGCTATCGCCGCGGACGCCAAGAGATCAAAAGCTCTCTTGAGAAACTGGGAGTTGCTCGGCTCGCCTGCGCTGTCTTCATCCTGTTCCGCCGGTTCTCTAAGCTCAAACCCCACAACATCGCTAAGATAGCTTGACGCAACCCCCGCTGAAGCGCAATATTCCTCAATCTCTCCGTCCTCGCGTTCCTTGGGCCGGTTTTCGCAGATCAATACTCGTGTTATATCGACGCCATGTACTTTGTACTCTCTAACAACCCGCGCAATTGCGGATGGTGGACCAATTATGGGGTGACTGAGCAAAGCTCGACCGAAAAGTGTGGGATCTCGGTCAAGGATCGCGACAATATTTGTCCGGTCGACATCGAAGGCATCCAACATCTTTAAGTAAGATAAGGCAAAATCATTCGCGCCAACCAATAAAGTGTGTGACTCCAACGAATAATTGTTCACCCGCCCACCGGCAAATCCGCGTCGCCTCATCGCGAGGGCGCGGCCTCCCAACATGAGCGCGCACAGTACAAGCAGTTGGATCACGGGCAAGGATCGGGGAACGTAGCTCAACCGATCGAGCGAAAAGGCAGCGACCGCAGTCATGGCCGTGGCTGCAAGCGATGCCGCGACAACGGAGCGCACCTCTCGAGCCGAAAGATGATCGCGCAGGCTTTTGCCTAAGTGAAACGAAGTCACCATCAGCAATCCGGCGCCAGACGCGATTAGGCAGTAGACGACTGCCGATCCAGCCTGAGGCGCAAAGAACAAACTCGGATCCCGAAGTACCATCGCGACGGGGCCTGCCGCGAAGACGCTGAACACGTCGATGGTTCGAAGGAATCGACGCATGCTCTCGTTGGAAGTAGGCGTGCGGACTTTCATGCTGTGTCCACCTGCGGGGTTTTTCTCCGTGAAAACTCAGGGATCGCGCTGGGGAAGGTTCTTGGACCCCTAGACGGCAACCGTGCGGGGCCGCGTCGTTCTTCGGATAAAGAAACGGAGTCTCCGTCGAGCATGGGTCGGCTCCTTGCTGCTACGGGGACTTACGGCGGGTGAGGTTGGTCCGCCCCCGTTCCCTGTCGTGGCCCCTCCGATGGCAGCAGCGGCCGACAGGCCCCCGACAAGAGCGACCGCTCCGACCGGTCACCGCGATCTCAGATTGCGAAACGGTCGCCTGCTGGTTCGGCACAAGCAGCTCTTCACAACCGCACAACCGTTTTTCTGCGCCGCCAATTTTTTCGTGAGACCATGCGAACTCGATTCCGCCGAAGAGCAACAAGCTAGTGATCACTATAGGCGATATAGCTTGCCCGTCGATTCAACCCCGCGGCAGCCCGAATTTTGCCCCCGACACGCTAAGACCCTCCACAAACATTACCCGCCATACTTTACGCTAGCTGGCCGCGCCCGGCGCCTTTCCCTCCCTAATCCATTTTGGTCGATTTTGGCGTAATATCAAGTCCAGAGGAGTGCGCGTTCCCGAACTCGGCTATTGGGGGCTCACCGGGAAGAAGAATGGCGTGGATTCATTGCTCGACGAAAAGGCAGCGATGACGGCGATTGTCCCGGCACCGACTGCAACTGCTCCTAGTGGCCACGGGTCGAAACCGAAACCCCCGGCTGCCGGCGCCGGGGGCAGAAACGGCGGCGGCGCCTCCTTGTGAGTTGGGAGATCGGCGGCGAGCAGACGGACGTCCTTAGGGGCGCCAATAAATGGCTCCGAGATCGCATTCAAAGGCGCCGCCGCCACCGCGATCTCATTCGCTGTAATGGTTGCTTGCGCGCTCGGCAGAAGTAATGCTGTGCAAGGACAAGACCGACTCTTCCCCCCTGTGAAACTAGCTTGGTCCTCCTCGCGCCCTCCGCAAGGCCTTCGCATTTCTTCGACTGAAACGTTTTCATTCCCCTTACGAAGGCAGACGATGGCCGTCCCCTCTTCGTTGATAATCTGAGTCTCGGCAGCCGTCGCTTTGAGCCTTAAACTTCCGCCGCGTGCGCCAATGGCCGCGGTTGGCGTCCAGATCGTGTACGCCCGTTTGTTGGCGTCTCCATTAATGAACCGAAGCGTGCCGTTCGTTATGCTGAAAGAGACGGTCCCGGGCTGCTTGGCGCCTGAATAGACAAATTTCTCCAACTTAAGCGTAGAATCCGGCCCGACTGTTACGTTGGAATTATCGTTGAATACCAAATCTGCTTTACTGTCCCTGCCGGTCGAAAGGGTTTCACCCAGGAATACGTTGTCGCCTTGAGCTACGGGCGCTTGTTTTCCTGTCGGAGAGTTGCCCTGGAGGCTATTGATGACTGTCTCCGCGCCGCCGATCTTTTCTTGAGACCATGACGCCTCTCCGCCGCCGAAGAGCAAAACGCTCGCGATTACAACACGAGAAACATGCAGCTTTGAAACGACACCCGGATTGCGACCCCGAACCGTCGGGAAATTTGCGCCCAGCATATGTGCCTCCTGATCTCAGAACAAACGACTCTCAAGATCGCATCAACATCGCAGTCTACATCATGGCCTTCTGAAGTCAAATCTTGGACCAAGTGTGCTGCACGCAGAGCCTCCGAAAAATTCCTCTTGTGTTAAAAATGCGACACCCTTCAAGTCGCGTTCATTTCGGCTGAAGCTCGAGATCGGCGTAAGCGACCCTGCCGACCACTTCCGTCTCGAGCGCGGCCCGCGCAGGGAGCTCGAGAACAAGCCTCTGATAGGAGCACTTGCCCGTTGGCACCGTTAGGTCGACAGCGAAAGTGCGCCAGGGTGTGTCGCCGCTCAAGAGATCAGTGGTGCCCAAGGTTTCCGCATCGTCGCCAACGCAGGCAATCCGCCATCGTAGCCCTCGCTCATTTTGTAAGTCTTGCGAGCGTTCGCGTCCCTGAAATCGATATGGCCCAGGGGCTAGGTTTAGAAGATGGGTTACGTGGCCAAAATTGACGCGTCCTCCAAAGAAATCGACGGTAATAGTTCGCGCGCCATTTCCCGTGTCGACGCGGACTTGCGCGTTCGAGACGGGTTGGATAACCCAATCGAACGGCAAGTCGGTGAGCGGATAACGAAACCCCTCATTGTATAGGAGATCTGCCTCATCGCGGCGGTCGGGCGGGAGGGATCGCACCCATATATCATGTGCTTCATCCAACATCCCCGCGTCAGTTAGTCGCGTCAATAATACTTGAAGCTCTTTTTCGGTTGGTCCCGACCCATCAGCCTGCAGCTCGGCAAAGAGATAAGTCAGCGCAGAAAGATCGTCGCAGCGCTGTAAGAGGTCGATAAACCAACGCTCTCGCCAACGGGGGTTTGTACGGAGGAGTGTGACATATGCTATGCGAAAAGGCTCACGTGTGACAATCGGCATCAGTGCAGTCGCGACAGGTCCAATAGCTTCCGGGAATTGGCCTCTCAGCAACACATCGATCCGATTTAATGCCGAATTGACGCGCCGGCCACGCAGATCCTGAGCCAGCAGCCAAAGCTGCGATCTCAAGTTTCTAAGATTGACGCGGGTCGACAGACCCATCAAGCGAGCCGCGCGATCGATGTCGCCTTGTTGTTCGCTTGCATGCGCCAGCAGAGCGAGGGCGTCGGGCAACAGGGGATTGTTGCGCAATGCCTCTCGCGCGCCAACGGTAGCGTCAGTGGTCTTGGACGGGTCAGCCATCTCGCGGTCGGAAATGGCGACGCGTGCGCTCGCCTGGGTTGGATCAATTGCGACGGAGAGTTCGGGATCGGCTTCGCTCCACCAATCGCCTATCGAGTGTCTGGATATCGATACGCCAAGCGCCAGGAGCAGCCCTAAGAAAGCCAATCGTACGAAACCAATGAGCGCCGACGGAAATTCGACGCCGAGGATCCTCAGGGAAGTTCGTCCCTCATTGATAAGATCGGGGGTCAAGGCGCCTCCGCGTACCGATTCACCCAGCGATGATGACGGGTCAATGAATCGAGAAACTACCTGCAGGGATCATCCGAGACACGATGCCACTGTCATGGCCCTGATCTCAACTGTTTACGGCTTCTCCAAATGCCGCTCAACGGGAAACGACCCCATGTGACCTTTTGAGGCTGTACTGCTATCCACGGGATCAAGAACGCCCCGCGTCCAGTTTTGGTCGCGACCGGTGTTGCTTGTGGCCCTTCATTGTCAGCCGCCTTCTCGATCTGATGCCACGCCTCCAAAACTCGACGCGCATAGGCCACTCGCCACGTATTGGCCTCCTTATCCGGATGCAACCAGCCCATCAAATAACCCATGTGCCGCCGACTCTGGCTCCGTTCCGCGCCGGGCTCCACCCCGAGTACGCGGTGAGCCGGCGCGCCGCGGAATAGCATGACTTGCAAAACATATAACTCGACGATCGCGACTATTGCGTCTTCGTTAAGGCGGGTCAGCTTTTTCGCCTCGGCAAGCGTCTCGTCCTCCCTTGACAGTATCTGTAAGAGAAAGATCACTCCCTCGGGTAGCCGTCTCGAACGCATTCTGCGCGCCAAGCGCGGCGCGCGCCACAGCATAATCGCCGACTCTAGCGCTTGATTAGATTGGATCATGCCGCCGGTTTGTTTAGGGCTGCTTTCTCAGTTTGCCTGTACACGTACTTTTCGGCGCCCTGGCCGTACCCATACCCATACCCATACCCATACCCATACCCATACCCATACTGAAGGGCGTGCTTCGCATGGAACTTATTGAGGACGGCCCCTACGACGTGCGCTCGCGCAAAATGCAATCGTTTCAGCCCGTCCTGCACTATTCTGCGACGTGTCTTTGCCCCTTCGACAACCAGCATAGTTGCGTCGACGACGGCGGTCAAAATGGGGACATCAGCAAGCCCCATGATCGGCGGCGCATCGATGATGACAATATCAAAGAATTCCGCGGCCTCGGTCACGAGGACGCCCAGTCTCGGGCCGGCAAGAAGCTCAGCCGGGTTAGGAGGCAACGGACCGGAGACAATCATGGCAACGTTTGGAATTGCGGTCTGTTTGACCATTCTCGCCACAGGGTCCGCGGACGCCGCATCGGGGTCGGGCCGAGAGTCTGAGAGCGCGCCTGAAAGGTAATTCGATAGACCGACGTCATTTTCTAGATTCACCACGCGGTGCTGAGACGGGTTGCGCAAGTCGGCGTCAATTAAAAGGACTCGCATCCCGAGCTGGGCGAAGTTTGCTGCAACCGCGAACGCGACCGTGGATTTCCCTTCCGATGGCCGTGCGCTAGTGATCAAAAGCGACCGAGGGGCGCCATCCGAGGTGGAAAACTGGATCGCGGTACGTAACGAGCGGTAGGATTCCGCGAGCGGCGAACTCGGCTCATCCAAAACTTCAGCGATCGCCGTTTTTTCCTTACCGGGATCGCGGAAGAGGGGAAGTACGCCAAGCGCCGGTATTCGGAGGCCCTCCTCGAGGTCTTCAGCGGTCTTGAACGTGTCGTCGAGCACCTCGATCACCCAAACCGCAGCCGCCGCCGCTGCCAGGCCCAAACAAAGCGCCACCATCAAGTTGATTCTCAGCGAAGGTGAGGTGGGAGCCCCCGGCAATTCCGCCCTATCCAGTATAGATACGTTATTCAGCTCCGCGTCGCTCGCCACTCCTAGCTCACGAAACTGTTGAAGAACCCCATCGTACAGAGATCTATTAGTATCTACCTCACGCATAAGTATGGTGTAGTTTACGCTACGGCTTCGCAAGTCGAGCGCATCGGCTTTAAGCTCGTTGAGTTTATCGCTAAGCGCCTTTTCGTTGGCGAGCGCCGCGTGGTATTGCTGGTTGATCGAGTCTTTAATACGTGCAATCTGCCCGTGAATATCGCTTTCCGTCGCGCTAATCTGAGCCCTTAGAGCCAGCATTTCCGGAAAAGCCGGCTTAAGTGTCGCGAGTTTGTCCTGGTAGGCGGCGCGCAGTTCGGCGAGCTTCGTCCGCTCGGACGCAATGAGACCGTCGCCCATCACCTGCGGCAGCGAGTTCCCATCGTCGGCCTGCGCTTGCCGCGCGGTCTCCTCCAGTTGAAGCCTGGAGGTCACCGCATTCGAGTACGCAGTTTGAACGGTTTGCAGTTCTGCTAATACTTGTGGTTGCTTATTATCGGCGTCCACAATCCCCTCTTTCCGCGCATATTCTATGAGCTGTTTTTCCGAATCTTCAAGCTTTAATCTCAGTTCATCAAGTCGCTCTTGCAAGAAGTTTCGCGCGTGCGTTGTTGCGGCGTCCCGCATATCAAGCGTCAGCTTTTCGTATTGCTCGGCTACGGCGATACTAATGCGCTGAGCCCAAGATGGGTCGCCGCCAGAATAGCGAATTGATACTATCGAGGATTCCCCGACTGGTTTGACGGCTAGGCCTCCCATAACCGCGCCAACCGCTGCCGCTTGTCGCATTTTCACGTCATTTGCGTCGGAAACTGGAGAGACGCTTGAGTTTAGCCCCAACAGTCTCTTAAGCAACGACGGTTGCGGATGACCCAAGAAGTCCGACTGCCCGAGGTCCAGCGCGGTTGCCACCCGCTCCGCCAGAGCTCGACTCCGGATCAACTCATACTGAGTTTGGTAAAACCCCACGTCGCCGTACGACGTTTCCTGGTCGGCTCCACCCTTGAATACTTTAGGAACCGAGCGATCGATTTTGATAGTCGTCGAAGCGCTATAGGCTTTGGGCATCAACATCGTGGCGACGACACCGCCTATCATAAATACCGCAACGATCGCGCTAATCAAAACCTTATGTTTACGAGCAAGACCAAGATAGAGAAGGATTTGCGAACGAAAATCGTCGCCCGATTCGCGTCCATCGAACGGCAATTCCGTGTAGCCCGGGAAGACGGGAGGGCCTGCGCCATCACTTCTTATGGGCACGCTTGCGTCGGCTTTAACACTGGGCAAATGCAAGTTCACGTTCCGGCTCCCATTGAACTCAAACAGGCCGACTAAGGAAAGAACACTCTAAGCATCGCGGCGCCGCCCAAGACTTGTAACGCATCTTTCCCAGCCGACCTTATGAATGAGTCATCAACCTCAATCGTATCGCCTCCATAGATCCGCGGATCCGGTGCCGTCCCTGCGAGGATGGCGCCTGCATCCATTTTGCCCGCGACGCGTTGTCCTTGATCGTTGTTTCGAACGACTAGAACCGATGATTTATCCGCGGTATCGGTGAAGCCGCCGACTTGGGCGAGCACTGTCGTAAGCGTCGTGTCGCCGCGAATCTGAATGACGCCGGGGCTCTTGACCGCTCCTTGGACGCTTACACGGAGACCGACCGCGTCCTTGATTGTCACCAATACCTGTGGATTCTGAAGGTATTTCGCCTGCAGCCGTCGAGCGATTTCTGTCTCGACCTCATGCTCAGTCTTGCCGGCCGCCGGCACTCCTCCAATCAAAGGAAGAAAGACATTCCCTGCGGCGTCTACCTGAGCGTCCCGGTTGAAATCCGGAATCTGAAAGACCGTGATTTGCAACACGTCACCCGACGCTATGTGATAGTCGGCCGATGAGCCTGAGGTTGGCTGCGGATGGATTGCCGCCGCATTCGGCCCGGACGTTGAGGCAGAGGCTGGCGGCGGCTGGATTGCCGCCGCATTTGGTGTTGCGTCCGCGACCGCATGGAAACCGCCATCGGACTGGGGAGAGCATCCGGCCAAGCTGGCGCAGCTGAGGGCGATAACGATCGCCGAAAGGATTCTAGAGCCAAGGCTACCCACGAAAATACCTCATGGCCCGGCTTAAAAATGCCTGTGTTTCGCCATCATACCCGGTCCGCCCACGAAAGGGAATTGCCGGGACAGATCCCGGCGCGCGGTCCTCCAAGATCGCGGCAGGCCGGATCCTAACCAGGTTCTCCGCTTCCTCGACCCCGACAAGGTCGCGTAGCACAGGAAGCGCTTGACCCATTGCAGGCGAGCGCCGCGAGAGGTCATGGGCGTCGGAGGCTACGATGTGAACCCATCCTTCCCGCAACATACGCTCCGTTAGATGTTTTGCCTTGGATCCGAAGACGCCAAATACGGAACCGGCGGTCACCTGCATCCAAACTCCCGACGCGATCAGCCGACACAACAGCTCGTCGTTACGGTCCGCCCACGACATACGTTCCGGATGGGTAAGAATTGGAACGTATCCGGCTGAGAGCAGATCAAAGAAGAGGCGGTCGACGTTCGGCGGAAGGAAGTGATGCGGCGGCTCGACAAGGACGTACCGACTGTCATTGATGGTGAGAGCGAGCCCCGATCTCAAGTTTGCTATAAGATTTGCGGCGACATGCGCGTCGGATCCGGGAACCAAACGGCAGTCAATGCCCGCCGCGTCCAGCTCGAACTGCAGCTCCTGAATTCGGCGTCGAATGTCCGGTCCTGAGTTGTCGTAGACGCCAGGCATAATGTGTGGGGTGCACGCAATCACGCTGACGCCGTCGCTCACCGACATGCGGGCCATTTCCAACGAGGTCTCGAGGTCAGGAGAACCGTCGTCGATCCCCGGAATTATGTGGCAGTGAAGATCAATCAGAGATGCCGTTCCCTGTATTTGAGTTCCGGTAACCGAGCAGGTCGCCTATTTCGCAAAAGCGCTGACTCAATGACGAATTTCCCTCCGAAGCACGCTATTCTCGATCAACGGAACAACGTAAGGACAGATACCATGTGCTGTGCGAAATCAAAAGAACGATTGCGACATGGTCGCAGATTCGCACGTATGTCAAGGCTACCTCTCCAACGCGCGCTGGGCTAGCAGTCCGCCCTTGCCAAAGCAGACACCACCGGGGATACGATGACTTCGCGGTGAAAGTCGCGCGGGCACATGGATCCCGAGCCGGACGGATTGAACCGAGCGCTGCGTCCGACATCATATCTGAAAGCTGGCGGAGATCGCCGCTGCGGCACCGCTGTCGCCACACCATATGAGTCGAACCAATTAATTAGTAACGTTTTGCGTCCACCAATCTCCGTGTGATACATTGTGCTCGCAGCGTGTTGGCGGATTCCCAGGATGCGGTAGTATTGACCGGGCTTACCACTCCCACTCACTGCCGATCATCACCCCAAACGGGGGAGCTACGCTAAAAATGGACAGCGGACATCGTCCGACCGCAGCCGGCGGACGTCGCCGCGGACTGGGTTCACCATAACGACTTAGGGACCAATTGCAGGCTCGACGTAGTCGGCGTTCGCTCTCGTCATGGCCGGAGGTGCTTCGGCCCTAGTCGGATTTGCGTTGAGGAGTGGACCGGCTTGGTCTATTTGAGGACCCCTGCGTTGTCGGAGAGGATCAGTTGAGCGAAAACGGATCACGACCGGCCCATCTTGAAGAGTTTGCGCGTAAGTTGTCGGCGGCTGCAGCTGAGCAGGCCGACGCGGGGAAAAGGCGGTTCGGTTTGGGGCGCCCCTCCGTCAATGTCGACGTTTCGTCATCGCAATCAGACGGCGAGGCCATCGCGTCTGGTTCAAAAGGCAATGACCAGCCCGCAGAGGCCCATCGACCTTCGAGCGAGCCGCGCAAAACGTGGACGCAATTTTCCAGCCCCGATTTAAGGACGGACTCGCCGCAAGGCGACAGCGCGCATGAACCCGCAAAAGCCCGAGCGCGTGCGACTGGAGACCTTTACGCAAACCGACCCGGGGCACGGCTGTCCAATCTAACTGAAACTTCGTCTGCAGCTCGCGCGCTGAAATCACCCACGTGGCCGGGCGAAAGCTCGGCCACACGGATCGGCATCTTAAACAAGTTCACGCGGGCCGCCGCAAATCAAGCATCGCCGGCTGTCGCCCAGGCCTTCCCGCAAGCCAGCGGCAATGGGCATAGGCAGGAGAGCCGACCAGCGCCGGCATCCGTTGACAGCCAAGCCCGCTACGCTGTCGACTTCGACAAGTTGCTGGCGGACAGCGAAGCCTTGCCGGCAAACGACCCAGAGGTCGAGCAGGTCTTCGAACCTGTGGATCTTCGCGCGCCTCTGGTGGCCCAGGCATTAAAACAGTTTTCCATAGGCTGGAAACAGATGCCGTGGGCCTACGCGTTTGTAGGCGTGGTCATGGCCTGCACGATATTGCTCGCCTACAGCCTGCTTGCAGTGTCCAAGACGCCCCCCGAGCCGCATGAGACCATCACGCGGGACGAGAGCGCCCAGGAGGCCCTAAAGGCTCGGCCCTTCGAATCGTCTGCGGCGGTCGGGGACCGACTGGGAGTCAATATCGGAGGCATCGGCGCGGCTGTTAGCTTGCAGCACGCCAATGAGAGCCAAGGGGCCGATGGGGCCCAGGCAACCAACAGACTAACTAATGGAGCGTCACCCGAATCGAAGCCGGAGGCCTCCGGCCCGACGAAGCTCACGTCATCGCTCGCGCCTCCCGTCCAATTCTCCAACGTCAAACCAGCTCCCACCGATTTAGTGGCGGTCGCCCCTTCCTCGAATACCCCGGCCGTTCAAAGTTCTGGCTCCGAGTCGGCCTCCCCCGATCCGACCACGACGGCCACTCCGTCGGCGTTTGTCCAACCTTCTGGCCTCCAGCCGGCTCCCACGGTCTCGCCACCGCCGTCCCCGACGTCCGGCTTGTTCCCGACCGGCTCACCAGCAGACCACGCGCGCCGACACAGTGCGGGATCGGCGCGAAATGCTGATGAGGTTGGAACGAAGCTTTTGGCCAGGGAACGCGACGGGTCGACAAAGGTTGCCGGCAAACCTTCCATGGAGGTTACCGTCACAAAGAACACTCCGGCCGCCACCCCAATCCTAACTGGGAAGTCGAGCCGCCCGTCTGCGATCGGAAAGGAGGCGATTTCGTCCGATGTGGTGCAGTCCCCTTCTCCTCCCTCGGTTGACCCCGACGCGTCTGGCCGGCAGCCTCTTAGTCGTCCCACGTATGCCGTTGGAAGAGGGGGTGTAGAGGCCCGGTATCACGCCGCCGATGCGTCCGAACAGCGACCCCTTCTGAGGGCCATTAGCGATACGTTTGGTAGGGGGACCGCATCCGCCCAACACTCCGCAGATTCGAGCGATCCCTCGGCGCACGCCGAGTGAGAGGCCGAATTACCCGCCTCCCGTTGGCATGCCGGCGCGACAAGGATACCAGGGCAGGCTAGCCCGGATCTGCGCAGGCTGCGCTCGCGTGGCCGCTGCGAGCGCCGTGGCCGGAACCTTGGCGGGCGACCGCGCTACCTGCGAAGGCTCCACATCACGCTGTCCGAAAAATCCGCCTGCCGTCGAGCCCAGGAGATCGAAGCGCGTCGCAAAGCCTTAATCCCCGCAAATGGCTGGCGTACACCTCGACGGCCTGCATACGCGCGCCCAGAGCTGTCAGTCAGCGAGAGGCGCTATGCGCCGTTCCATTTTCGTCAGCCGGCTCTCTGAGACGCGCCGATTCGACAGGGCCCATTCGCTCCTCTCCTTGTGGCGAAAGCCCGGATTAAGCCTTTGACATATATAGCAGTGGCGCTTGTTGGTTTAATATATGTTTGCCACCCGCACCCGAGGAAACGTCTTTCTCAGAATCGTTACGAAACTATCCTCGGATTTTTTTGTTGTAGGAACAATGATCTGTCTCCTCTCGGGGTAAATTATGATCCTCTGCTTGTCAATGAAATCAATTCGATCAAACGAGCCCTTACGTAACTTACGGCGAAACAAAACCAAATAAGGAAACGTTGGTAGCACGCGATTCGGAAACGAAATTCCTGAGGAGTCTATCTTCACTCCAATCAGTTCAGCCAAACAACCCTGAATGGCGTAGGCGCTCGAAAGCGCAATCAAAATTTGAATTTCAGTTTCCGCCGAAAGAGCTGCCGAGATCAATAGCGCGGTCAGAATCGCAATCCAGCCACCGCAGGCCATCCATGAGCGTGCTGTCAATTCCATCATGGTAAATAGCTTGCGAACGCATAGGCGGAAGTCAACGGCACGACTCCGAATCGGCTGTGAGTTAGCTGCATTTCCCGTGCCCAGTTGCAAAACTGCAACGGGCTCCGCTTTCGAGCTGACGAAGGGCGCATGAGGCGAGGCCAACGAGCGGCTTCCTGAAACCGCCTTCTGTATGCGTCAAGCCCCGGCCTGCGCCCACGCTCAGCGGAGGCTGACGTCCGCGGGAGAGGAAAGCGCTGTCCTCATTCTCCATATCTCGAGATAATCGCCCCCCTGGTAGCGTTTTGGAACAGGCCCAGAGGCAATGGCCGCCGCAACTCGAGGGCTGCGGGCGTGATTACGATCGGGATCACGCTGCACCTTCGGGGCGTTCGCGCCGATACGACCCTACGCCGACCCGCCCGCGACAGCGAAACTGGAGAACTCCAGCAAATCTGCCGAATAGGCTTCTTCGCAGCTTTCTGCTTCTCTACCGCTGCCGTTGCCGAGTTTCGTCAGAACTCAAGACCGGTGCGACAGAGAACGCCGTGTTTCGCTGCTGGCGCCTTGGCGCCGCCCTGCCTAGTGCAGGCAATCTCCCAGGGCGGGGATTTTCGCGTCCTCGCCGCGCTTCAAGCCCTAGATAACGCCGCGGTTAAGAAGCGGCGCGCGATCGGAGGCTTCGATGGACAAGTCCAAGGTTCTTCGACTTGTCAACCGTCCTACAATTACCGATGTCGCCTGGCAAATTGTCTTTCGTCTCGGCTTCCCTGTAGCCCGCGGGTGGTGGCGATTGCGACGGGCGCGGCATGTGGGCGCGCTGCTCGCAATACATGTCGGTCAGTCGTTGCTGTTGCTGCGTTGCTCCTATCGGTCCGCTTGGAACTTCCCGGGCGGAGAGGTGCGGCAGGGAGAGGCGCCAGAAGACTCGGTCAGGCGCGAACTGGCTGAAGAGATCGGCCTTGTGGTCGATGCGCCGCTGCAACTGGCTGGCGAGGTCCGCGGCGTGTGGGACGGACGAAGAGACCGTGTATTCCTCTTCATGGTGCGACTAAATACGTTGCCGACATTGCGGCTTGATAATCGCGAGATTATCGACGCTCGGCTTGTTCCGATCGATGATCTTTACACGGTGTCACTGACCGGGCCTGTACAAGAATACGTGCAAGGACTTTCATCGCTCAATGACCGCCGTAACGGCCCGTAAGACCGCTAAGCGCGCCTCGACCCATGAGCTTTCGTAATCGCGGTCGCCGGCGTCAACATAGGCGGGCGAAAAGGTGACCGTAGCAGCGACGCCACAGCCCAGCGTGACACAAACAAGAAGAACCAAGGAGATGTCGATCGTCCCGTCCAGCCCTTGGCACGGATCAGTACCCGGACGCGATCTTCCTCCGCGATGGTTTCGTGTCATGATTCAGGATTTTGAATCCCATCCAGTCCCTTCGGCGACACGCCGCAATCACCGCCTCTGGCTCTGTCGAAAACAGAATTGTGCGACGCCCCAGGTCATACTGTAAATCAGGTAGTATGTCATACTCACCTCCCGATCATTACGCGGTACTGGCACCGAGTTATCGATCCTCACCCCGCTCGTTCGGCGCGACCGGACTGACGCCGGTTGTTCAGGTTTCTGGCCAATCCGGCCGGTCCAGCCAGCTTCTTAAGCTCTCCTGAACCGCGGGCTCGGTCACGATTTGCGTCCACTATGCGTACTACTTCGGGAGAATTGATTCTTCCTGCGCGTCCGGATTAAGCGGAATAATTGTGGGTTATAGCTGCTCGTCGATAAGGGGGATGCTACGAAAAACTCGGTAATTGCGGGAGCCATCGCTGGCGCTGCTGCCTTGGCGGGCGCTGTTCCGGCGAACCCGTCGGTCCTTGATTTGCCGTTCAGCGGGGCAGGAACTTCCGGCGACCTCGTTCTGTCGCTCGCCAGTGGTGGGTACCCGTATACGGTCATTGGGGTCGACGCCGGGTCCTATGTGGATATCGCCGGCACGACACATATCATCGCCGGACTGACAACCTACGCCGGCGACCGTCAGACGGTCTATAATCCGCCGTCCAGTTCGCAGGGTTATGTCGATTTCGCCGGCATATCGGCATCGTTCGGAACTGACAACGCCGTGAACTTCTTTGCCTTCAGCCCGACCAGCTATCGAGTGCTTTTGCAGAGCCAGAACGCGCTAGGCAACCCCTTCACCGGCCCGTACTACCCGGTCACCCTCTCCGATCCGCCCCCTGTCCCCGAGGCGTCGACCTGGGCGTTGATGCTGCTCGGCTTCGCGGGCCTTTGGTACGCGGGCTATCGCTCGCGTCGAGCGGGGTTGGCGCGCTGGATTGATTGAATCTTCCTCACCGCAAGCTATCGTCACCGTGTTCGAAATCTGGTGGGAGTTCCACTTCACCCCCACTTCCGCCTCGTGCTCACCGCCGTCGAGGGCTTCTTCTCCGCTATCACCCGGGGACGAATCCCGGCGCGGCGCCTTCGCCTCCGTCGCCAACCTGCAAGACGCGCTACATCGCCGCCCACAACAAGGCGTCCAAGCCTTTCGGGTGGACGTTGTGTGCTATAGTGAGACCAAATGAGCTATAGTTAGATCCCCTGCTCCACCTGTCGCAGGAACTCTTGCAATATGCCCTTTTTCAAACGCCGCTTTCGCCGAGGCGGAGCGCAGTCGTCGCATCTGCGAGCGAATCAGCAGGGGAGGAGGGAGCGCGAGCTCGGTGGAACCATCCCCTTTTCCGCTTCCGGCGTGGCGGGGGGCGGCAGTGGCAAGGCGCGCTCAATTGTCATTTGCGACGCCGTGGCCGGGGGTATTTCTACCTATTGTCAAAGCAGTTTAGGAGTGCAATTTGGCCAGGGGCCAAAACGCAGTGATAACGAGCGGTCCGAATCGTGGGCGTTCGATGAGCGGCCAGCGCCGGGCCCGGGAGACCAAGTGCTCAAAACCGCTCGAGCGGAGCGTTCGCCCCGGCTTTCAGTTGGTTCGGAAGATAGGCTGTGCCGCAGGCGCTTCGACTGGCCTCCCATCATAGGCAAGCTGCTCGGCCAACCAAATCCGACTGGATTTGGCCCTCAGGGGCCAAACAGACCAAAGCAGTACTTCTTCTGGCTTTGGAACAGACGTCCTGGGGGTGAGTTTCGGCTGACGATGGACATTCCGTTCGATCGCATCCAGACCTTAGCCCCCCCAGAGGCCGCTGAGCAGCTTGGGAGCGGCGGCCAAATTCGGCTCAATCCACATGCCGATCAATCACCTGACGACGCGGATCGACCGCGACTTACGATCTTCCAGCAAGATTGGTGGTTACAGATTGCCAAAGGTTCCGCGCCCCTGAAGGAGGTGAAGGTCCTTGGCCCGACTGGCGGTGTCGTTGGCAGCCTGAAATACATTGTACAGCGCAACGCGGTTGGTATTTCATTTGGAAGGGATCCTCTTTTGTCGCGCGTAAATGGACCCTTTGTCAGCGATAATTTGAGTGACCCAGATAAAACCATTGTTTTGGCCCAACTGATTGAAAGACTGCCTAACATCTCTTTTATGTTTTCTATCAGCGAGCATGCGCCAAACGCAGATCTGATAAAAAAAGCATTCAACTATGCAGGATTTGAGGGCGTCGAGCAGCTAAATTATTCACAACCTCCAGAAAACACATCAACCAGACTAGGTAAGAGTTTGCGCGAACACCTCAAGCAAGCTGGTAATAAACTGGACGTTATAGATATTACCTCAAGCCAATTTGTTAATTTCTACCAGGCTAATCTACAAGCATACGGTAACAGAAGTTACTTCTCTCTTGAGATTGCCAGAGAATTAATCAACGCTAGTATGAAGCGCCAGCCTCCTCAGGCCCGCATTATTGCGGCCTGCCGAAAAGGAGCAGGACGATCCGGAGGATCACCCGTCATTGACGCCGCAATATGTATCGTTTGGGATAACGAGCGTTGCTATTATTGGCTATCGACGCGCCGTCGTGAATCCCATCCAGACGCCATTAAACTCCTTATTGTGACCGCTATAAAGCACGCTGAGCGTCAGGGTCTCATTTTTGATTCAGATGGCATCAACACTCCTGGAGCTAAGAGACTATTTAGAACAATATTTAGAATGCCGAATGAGGAGAAGCGTTATATATTTACTAAACACTCAGGAATTCATAAAATATACGAAGCTCATCGTACTGCAATCGACAAGGTCAAAAAGGCCGCAACTGCAATGCGCCTGCGGTAGCGGTAGCAGCTTTTATCGCCAATTGGACACGAAAACTTGACCGTTCACTGCATGTAGGACCTCCCTCGCCCGATCCCCTCGCGTAGCGGTCAATCCGTTGTTGACGCTTTTTCGCGGCGCGTAACCGCACCGGGCACGCCATCGAGCCTACCGCGACCGCTGCCCGTAGACCGTGCGCGTGGCTATCTGAACAGTGTATCCCTCCGCCGAAGGCCGCCTAGCGAAAGCGGGGCGAGGAGCGATAGTGCGATGATGTGGGCGCGGCGATCGTGTCCACTAATCGATAATCGACACTATCGCAGATGTCGGATGCCCGGGTGCAAGGCGGGGATGGCAGCGAGCGCCAGCGACGGAAGTGGTCGGCTGATCAGAAGCAACGGATCATCGCGGAGAGCTTTGCGCCCGGCACATCCGTTGCGGAGGTGGCGCGTCGTGATGTGGCCGTCGTTGGTCGACGGAACGGTGACGATCTCGTCGGCCCAGCTTTCCTATCTGCTGGCGGGCATCGATTGGCGCATGCCGCAAGAGATATGGCGTCCTACGGCGGTCGGATAGGAGAACAATTGGCTGAAGAAACGCAAAAAGGGGCGCCTCCCGCGACGACAGGCCGTTCGGCAAGGACCCGCCAGCGGCGTTGTTCTACGCCTCGCGCGATCGCCGCGGCGAGCATCCCGAGCAGCATCTGACGGACTGGAACGGCGTCCTCCAGGCCGCCCCCATTAGCGGCCATCCGCCCCATCGGAAACCGGGTCAGATCGTCGAAGCGCTATGTTGGAGCCACGCCAGACGCAAGTTCTTCGAACTCGCCTACTCGCCGCAAATGCGAGGCGGGAAGAACGCTGCGCCGATCTCGCCGATCGCGCTGGAGGCGGTCAACGCATCGACGCCATCTTCGACATCGAGCGCGAGGTCAACGGCGCCGCGGCTAAGGAGCGGCTCGCTGCGCGCGGCTCAAGGAGCGTGCCGCTCGTCGCGGCGCTCGAAGAGTGGATGCGCGCTGAACGCGCCACGCTCTCCCGGCACAATGCCGCCGCCAAGGCCATCGATTACATGCTCACGCGCTGGACGGCCTTCGCGCGGTTCCTCGAAGACGGACGCATCTGCTTGACAAACAATGCGGCGGAACGAGCCCTGCGCGGCCTAGGCTGTGGTGACGAATTAAGGAATTGGGGGATTCCCATAAGGGCGCAAATCAGATTCAACGCTGATTTTTGGAGGGTCAGCGGTGGACTGCGACGCGCTTCGGGACGATCAATGGGAGCGGCTGAGAGAGTTTGTGCCTGGGGGACGGAAGGGCAAACGAGGGCCGCGCACGGACAACCGCCGGTTCTTGAATGCGCTCTTGTGGATGGCCCGCTCAGGCGCTCGCTGGCGGGATTTGCCGGGGCAGTTGGGCGACTACGAGACGGTCAAGCGGCGCTACTATCGATGGATTGAAATGGGCGTTCTGGATGGCATCCTGGCTGCGCTTGCGCGGGAAGCCGATCTGGAGTGGCTGATGATCGACTCCACCATCGTTCGCGCACCAGCACGCAGCCGGCGCACGCCGGCAAAAAGGGGGGCGGATGCCCAGGGCCTTGGCCGCTCCCGCGGAGGCTTGAGCACAAAAATCCACGCTGCCGGCGATGCGCTCGGTAATCCTTTGCGCCTGATCGGTTCGCCAGGGCAGCGCAACGACATCGCCTTCGCGCACGAGCTGGTCAGGTGTGTTCCGGCGTGGAAAATTGACCCCCTGGTGGGGGTGATCGGCGTCCAAAATTGACCCCCCGATTTTCGGTTGGATGGGCTGCCCGCTTTGGCGCGAAGCGGGCGGTGAGGGATGCTGACTGTGGAGACGATCGGTCGGATACGGCGCGAACATCTGGACAAGGGGAAGTCCATCAAGGAGATCGCGCGGGCGCTGCATCTGTCCCGCAACACGGTCCGGCGGATCCTGCGGTCAGGCGAGACGGCGTTTTCTTATGAACGGGAGGTCCAGCCGCGGCCGAAGCTAGGGCCATGGACGGAGGCGCTTGACCGGCTGCTGGCGGCGAACGCCAAGGCGACTGTGCGCGAGAGGCTGACGCTGATCCGGGTCTTCGAGGAGCTGCGCGCGCTCGGCTACGAAGGCGGCTACGACGCAGTTCGACGCTACGCGCGGCGCTGGGGCGAACAGCACGCGAGCTCGACGGCGGAAGCCTACGTGCCGCTGACCTTCGCGCCGGGCGAAGCCTACCAGTTCGACTGGAGCCACGAGATCGTCGTCATCGACGGGGTGACCACGACGGTGAAGGTCGCCCACATCCGGCTCTGCCATAGCCGCATGATGTTCGTGCGCGCCTACCCGCGCGAGACGCAGGAGATGGTGTTTGACGCCCACGAGCGCGCCTTTGCGTTCTTCAGGGGCGCCTGCCGGCGCGGCCTCTACGACAACATGAAGACGGCGGTGGAGACGGTCTTCGTCGGCAAGGACCGCCAGTACAATCGCCGCTTCCTCCAGACGTGCTCGCATCACCTCGTCGAGCCGGTCGCCTGCACGCCGGCTGCGGGCTGGGAGAAAGGCCAGGTCGAGAACCAGGTCGGCGTCGTGCGCGAGCGCTTCTTCACGCCGCGGCTGCGGTTCAAGAGCTACGACGACCTGAACGCCTGGCTCGTCGACAAATGCCTGGCCTGGGCCAAGGCGCACGGCCATCCCGAAGAGCGCGAGCGGACGGTCTGGGACGTCTTCGAAGAGGAGCGGCCGAAGCTCATTCCCTATCGCGGCCGCTTCGACGGATTCCACGCGCTGCCGGCCTCAGTATCAAAGACCTGCCTCGTGCGGTTCGACAACAACCGATATTCGGTCAGCGCCAGCGCCGTCGGCCGTCCAGTCGACATCCACGCCTACGCCGACCGCATCATTGTCCGCCAGGACGGGCGGATCGTCGCCGAGCACCGGCGGGCCTTCGGCCGCGGCCGGACGGTCTACGACCCCTGGCACTACGTGCCGGTCCTGGCGCGGAAGCCCGGCGCGCTTCGCAACGGCGCGCCGTTCAAGGATTGGGTGCTGCCGGCGGCGCTGGACCGGGTCCGGCACAAGCTCGCAGGCTCTGACGACGGCGACCGGCAAATGGTCAAGATCCTCGCCGCGGTGCTCTCCGACGGATTGCCGGCGGTCGAGGCCGCCTGCGCCCAGGCGCTCGCCGAGAACGTTCATTCGGCCGACGTCGTCCTGAACATCCTGGCGCGCCGACGCGACACCGGCCCGGCGCCGCCGATCCTCACCCCCGCCGCGCTGCATCTGCGCCACGCGCCAGTCGCCGACTGCGCTCGCTACGACACCTTGAGGAGTGCCTGACCCATGGAACGGACCGAAGTCCTCGACATGATGGGCGAGCTCAAGCTCTATGGCATGAAGGCCGTCTACGACGAGACGCTTGCGACCGCCCTCAAGCGCAAGCACGAGCCGCAGCGCTTCGTTGGCGAGCTTTTGCGCGCCGAGATCTCGGAGAAGCAGGCGCGGTCGATCAAGTACCAACTCACCATCGCCAAGCTGCCCCTCGCCAAGGACGTCGAAGAGTTCGCCTTCAAGGACACGCCGATCAACGAGGCGCTCGTACGCGACCTTGCCGGCGGCGCCTTCATCGGCCAGCAGCGCAACGTCGTGCTGGTCGGCGGAACCGGGACCGGCAAAACCCACCTGGCGATCGCCGTCGCGCGAAGCTGCATCCGAACGGGAGCGCGCGGCCGCTTCTTCACCACCGTCGACCTCGTCAATCGGCTCGAGGCCGAGGCGCGCGCCGGGCGGCAAGGGCGCATCGCCGACTATCTCACCCGCATCGACTTCGTGATCCTCGATGAGCTCGGCTATCTGCCGTTCGCCCAGTCCGGCGGGCAGCTTCTCTTCCACCTCGTCAGCCGGCTCTACGAGCGCACCTCGATCCTCGTTACCACCAATCTCGCCTTTGGCGAGTGGCCGAGCGTGTTCGGCGACCCCAAGATGACCACCGCGCTCCTCGACCGGCTCACGCATCACTGCGACATCGTCGAGACCGGAAACGAAAGCTGGCGCTTCAAAAACCGCGCCTGACCAACCAACGCCGCCCGAGCCTCACCGACCCGCGCTCGCCCCGGCTGCGCAACCCCGACCAGCTCCGCCGGGGCGAGCGCTGCCGTCGGCGAGCGTCACAAACAGGGGGTCAATTTTGGAAGCCGATCCGGGGGCAGTTTTGCGCGCCGATTGACAGGTCGACGGCCTCGAAGCCGACGTCACGATCGCCGATAAGGGCTATGACGCCGACCATCTCTGCGAGAAGATTGCTGAAACTGGAAGCGAGGTCGTCATCCCGCCAAAGCGCAACCGGATCATCAAACGTCGCTACGATACCGACCTCTACAAGGAGCGCAACATCATCGAGCGCTTCTTCAACAAGCTCAAACAGTTCCGCCGCGTCGCGACCCGATACGACAAGCTGCTCGCCAACTTCATGGGTTTTGTCAAACTCGCCGCTATCGCCATCTGGCTCAAATAGTTAAATGATCACCACGGCCTAGCCTTCGGCCGAAAATCATGGCTCTTCGCCGGGTCGGAGCGAGGGACCGAGCGCGCTGCGGTCATGTACACGCTGATCTATAGAAGTTTCTATTTGATCTGACGGACGGTGAAGGCTGGCCGTTGATGGTCACGCGGCGGTGGGTTGGTTTGCCGCCGGGACGTGCGGACCGCCGCCAGACGGGCGCGCACAAGATCGCGGATCGCCTCATGAGCCGGATCCGGAACCCAGACCGGGGTCAGTTCGCCGGCCCGATGCAGCTTGGCCAGGTTGATCGCGTCGCGACGATCGGTCTTGATCCGATCTCCCGGTTTGCGAGGGATCAGCGACGGAGCGACGACGACCAACCGTGCCCGGCGAGCGACAGCTCACGTTGAATGCCATAGCCGCAAGGTCCGGCTTCATAACAGAACAAAAGCCGCCTCCCGCCTCGCGACAGCTTTGTCGCCAGTGCCTTCAAGGCCGTCGGCGTGTTCGTGATCTTGCCGTACGCCCGAACGTCCTTGTCCCCGCCCGTTTCGGAGAGCGCGACTGCGATCGTATCCTTGTGAATGTGCAGGCCGACAAATGTGGTAGGCTTGTCCAAGACCCGTCTCTTATGCATGAGGCTCCGCGTCGGAAACCCCGACGCAACCCTCGATGAGCCTGCATACTGTGGGACGGCTCCCTATCTCAGGCGAACATGTGGTCTAGCGCGGGCAACTGGCCTCCCAATTTTGCGCGTCGTAGCCAAGCCATCGTGCGGCGTTCTGCTCCAGGGGGGTCAATTCGTCCCAATCTTTCGCCGACGATGCCGCCTCATTGCCCGAGTCCCACAGAGCGCGGGACCACCCGAGAAGTGCCCAGGCGCGCTTTTCATCGCTGGACAATTCATCCCAATCCAGATTGTCCCAATTGCAGACGTTTCCGATCGTACGGATTTCGAAGGCGTGCGCAGCTGTCGAAATTAGTTCGTTTCGCACGTGCAAGTGACCGGTCAGAATGACGAGACCCGCCAAAGCCAGCGTGGCCGCAGCAGCACCGCGCGCGTATCTAAAGCCTACCTTCATAAGGCTCCGCCTTCCTTATGGACCCGACAGAACCCTCCTCAAGGCCAAGCTTTTCGACGATTCCTTCGCCCATTGACGTTCGTCAGCCGCTGGCCTTCTTGTTCACGCGGGCGGATCGACCGGCCGCCTACAAAATGTCGGGCCAGGGTATGCGTGGGCTTGAGTTGCACATTGAGTACGTCCAAGGCTCGCCTGGTATCCGCGCGGCCGCACATGAAGATCTCGATCGCCGCATATCCCTTCTCCGGCCAAGTGTGGATGGACATGTGCGATTCCGCAAGCAGCGCGACCCCGGTGATGCCTCCCGATGAACGGAACTCGTGCAGGAATATTTTGAGCAGAGTGGCGCCCGCAGCGCTGCTGGCTGTTTCCAATACAGTGGTCAGCACCTTGGCGTCTGTAAGATGACTGGCACCCCACAGATCGGCAATACAATGAGCGCCCACCCCTCTCGCCCTGCTCACCTCTAGTTCGTTACTAGGCCTCAACGAGCGCAACATGGCGTACCCCTCCTGACAACGTTTCTCTCAAATATCAACCGCACGATGACCTCGCATCCTACCTGCAAAGTCGGGCCACTTGGTGGCATCCAGTTGCGTCATAGCGGGCGGCGGCGCGTAGGTCCAGCAGAAGTCTGTTGATTATCTCGAGTCGGGCACGCCGTCGCGGCCTTCGGAACGGGTCGCGGCGATGCGCGATCTTTCCAGACTCATGAGGGATGGTTCGAAGACCCATTGAGGCACAGCACCCGATCTTGTTGGAGGGCAGGCGGTCGACCGCGCAGGCAACGCAGCCGACCACCGCCATCA